>Ga0206126_10005284_pt1 | contig 11944 bp, 16 predicted proteins | sample Helgoland_Spring_5_FD_148621 | JGI IMG/M metagenome (GOLD analysis project Ga0206126, IMG submission 148621) | Pelagic subsurface seawater microbial communities from Kabeltonne, Helgoland, North Sea - Helgoland_Spring_Bloom_20160412_1 | ecosystem: Environmental > Aquatic > Marine > Epipelagic ...
ATAAACCACTCTGCTCGCCAAGAGAACAGACACTTATGAAACAATTAGGAATGCAGTCGCAGTGGAATATACCATTTTTTACATGGAAAGAAATTCACCCCAATCTGACAAATTCAATGGAAAGTCAATGTCGATACATGGAGGGGCCTTGTTTTGGTATATGGTGTTATCGATGACCCATTGGCATGCCGTTTGGTTGGCGTTCGTACAATTCGAGGGCATGATAATGCTCTTCAAGGGCGAGGGCCAGTTCTTCCCACCGTATGAGCGAGAGATCGCGTTCGCTAAGAGAACTAGACGATGACGAATCAGATGCAGCAGCGGCGGATGTAGCGGCGGATGACATTTTTAATTTTAAAAGGGGTTGTTAATAGAGATCCCATAAAATCCATTTTTTTATATTTCTGTGTAAGTTTTATGTACATTTTTTGCGTGATTATAAGAGGCCAGATACCGATCATCCCCGTATTCTACTTGCCATTCTAACATTTTACCAGTACATGACAATTCGGCCGCGGAAACAATGGTCCACGGTGTTTTCAAGGATAATACGCCCACCGATGTCAAAATAAATGACACAAAAGCAGAGCAAGTGAATACATCGGTTTGGCGAGGGATCCGCCTCTTAAAAAGTGCTGCGCACCAATCTTTTGGCCTATCGTCGTATTTGTGCATATAAACCATTTTATGTAGTCGAATCAATGTATCTGCGTCGAAAAACTTGGAATTGCCTGCGCGAACCCATATTGAGACTTTTCCCGGATATTGTTCGGTATAGAATGTTAATGGCGTCAATTGCACCCCAAACTTCACGAAATTGTCCTGAGGATCTGGCGTGCCGTGCCAAGAGCTTTCCCAGACGAATGTCCCTTTCAAATTGGGCGCCCAAGGCGGATCAACCACAACAAGAGCCGCGTGCGAATATCTACTACATGTACACTTCTTTATCAAGCAATCAAGAACGGCCATTGGACACAAGCTCGGCTTTTCAGAAAACAATAAAATATCGCCCGTCTTCAATCCCTCCATATATGATTTTGAGTCTGCACCTTTTATAGGAATCTTCAGGTTCAACGTTCTGAAAGATAATGACCAAAATTTTGGTCATTTGTCATGCGAGCTTGTGTTTTCTAGTTCCGCCAGCCTTGATTCCAATGCAGTGATTCTTTCTAAAAGGGCATCGACAATAGGCCCCAAACGGTCACTCATTTCACAAACAATGTCTTTTTTGGACAATGGGACTCTTTCGTTTTTCCAACAGTGAATGTTTGTGAAAATATCAGAGGTGTTTTCCATGGTCCATTGAACCGTGATATCTAAGTACTATTAAGCGGTGGTTGTTGGTTGGATTTTAAATGACCAAAATTTTAGCCAGATATTTGTCGTGACCAAAATTTTAGCCAGCATTTGTCGTGACCAAAATTTTAGCCAGCATTTGTCGTGACCAAAATTTTAGCCAGCATTTGTCGTGACCAAAATTTTAGCCAGAGTGATTACCAAAATTTTAGCCAGAGTGATTACCAAAATTTTAGCCAGAGTGATTACCAAAATTTTAGCCAGAGTGATTACCAAAATTTTAGCCAGATATTTGTCGTGACCAAAATTTTAGCCAGCATTTGTCGTGACCAAAATTTTAGTCATTTATTTTCCAGGACCAATTTTGTCTAATTGTTTCACCGACTATACAACATGGCCACTCTCACAAACTTGACCGACCCATGGGAACAAGCGCTCCCAAAACACGGACAAACCGTGCAACCGCTTTGTAAGCACATTTACGACTGTCTGGAGTTGTCAGAGGGTGTGACAGCCATCGGCGTGGTGCCAGAACCACATCGGGACCACTCACCCCTGACTCGTGCACTAAAGGTGATCCTGAAAAAAGAAAAAGAATTTTCTTTCACCATTGAGATCCAACCCGCTGAAACAGGTGAACGCGTCCTGAAGGCCAAGATGGTGCTCGCACAGCTTATTATGAACGACCCGCTGCTTCTACGCGGTGTTTCGTCGTTCGATTGGTCCGTAAATGACGACCATTGGTCCGGAGAAATTACTTTCCATGGTCATAAAGTTGACATCTCTGCCTTTTTTGATGGAGAAATCTTGGAGACTTGGAAAATTGTCAATGAAATTATTCGCAATGTTTCCGCCAGTTCCGGTGAGCAATATATCTGTAGCATTGGCATGGTACCGATTAAGGGGAATGTGGCCTATCTGGAGTGTGAAGACACTTCTGCCGGTCATCGTGTCTATGAGGAAGTCAATATTAGAAAATGGGTCAATCAGGAAGGCACTTCTCCGTTTACCAGAGCTGCTGTCTTTGTCTCTGATATTAAAATTCAATCAGCCGCGTCTGTCCCAGTGGCGGCATGTCCTAGAATATTGAAGACGCGCAAATCTGACGTCATTACAGACACAAACGTCAAAAAGGCCCGTGTCATAGTGCAGAAGAACATTTTTTGTGTATGGGATCGGTCTGGTTCTATGCGGAATATGGCCCAAGCCGCTGAAGACGGACTTCGTAAAACGATTGAGGAGCATAAAGCCATCGCGGAGTCCACAGGGAATCCCACCTCCTTGTGGGTGATATCGTTTGACAATCAAATTGAGACTCATATCAACGGCGAAGATATTCTTGCGGTTTCGTTGGACGATCTGTCTGAATGGACCCAGCCGAGAGGAACGACTCGTCTATATGATGCCTTGTACGACGCCGCTTTGAAAATGGAATCTCTAGTCGGCGATACGATCTTTATTGCAATGACTGATGGTCAAGACACTTGCTCTGAAGTCTCTGCGGATACTGTCCGTACCGCTTTGGAGAAATTGAAGGCAGAAAAGTCTTTGGTGTGTATTTTCATGGCTGCTAATATTGGGGATGCTCGAATTGTGGGGCCGTCAATGGGATTCAATGAAGACACGTCTATTGAGTTTACACCAACAGCATCCCCAATGGCCTTTCGCGCCGCGACCCAATCATCTTTGCGCGCTGTCACCGGTGGGAGAGCAGCATTTACGGGGATGGAACGTCAGAGTTCTTTGGCGGCTCCTGTGGGTGCTCGTAGTGCCATGGGCCCGAGATCTATCCGCCGTTCCACTGCACTTTAAATACAATAACAAATATTACAAACATCTTTATGAATAAAAAAATGCTATTTAATGTTCTTTTTTTTTAAATATCATGTCCTTTCTAAGAAGGTTTTTGCGGTCTAATCGCCCCAAGCCTCAAGGCGATGATTCCATAGAGCGAGGCCATCCCTTTGTTCGATTAGAAGGCGGTGACAGGTATTTTGAAGCCGAATTCTTTAAATACGCCGCTGCTCCTCAGTATCTTGTTAAATACAGGCTGAAAGATAATCAGCCAAATTGGCATTGTACATGTCCAGATTTTATGTATAGGAGAATGGCCTCAGAAACAATGTGTAAACACTGTCAGGGCGCCGCATTGTCCGTAATAGCGCCGACACCATTTGTGACAGCGCATATAACACCGATCACTCAGGAAGTATATGCGCAACTGATAGCGACGCCTATCGGACAGCCGTTGCCCTTGGTGGGTCGCACGATCAGAATGCGTGTGGAAATTACAGGTGAGCCGGGTTATGTTGCATACACCAATAGAAAATGGAGATGCTATACGTGTGGCGGCCCAACCGGAATACATTATTTGAAAGGAAAACAGTGCAAACATATTGCTTGTTATGTGCATTCATTAGAAGACAATACATATGAACAATATATTACAGTAATGTCTTCTGTTTCATTTAGGGGGGCTAGAAATAGACAAAAAATAGATAGAAAGGCGAATTGGCAAAGATTTTAGGCTTCTGTCATTTTAAGAACGGGTGTGGTTTCAGACTCTTCTTCCGTGTCTTCGTCCGAATCTAATGATACCATTTGAAAATCTTTCCATGGTAGTTTTGTGGATGGTGCTTCTGGCAATTGTATCTCGGAGCATAGTTGATTGTATTCGTCTTCAATTTCGCTGTCATCCACTGCGAAATGTGTATTATCTACTGAGAGTGTTTCGTTTATCTCGCAAGCGTCGTCGATCATTTCTGTAAGCGTTTCTTGTAGTTCTTCGACCTTTTGGATGTCATTTTGTTTTAAAAAGTGTTGAAATGTCTTTGATGTTGTTTTTACCGCATCTATATGCATTTTTGTGACATTGAGCGACTCTAAATGGTATCGTTTATTTAGACAAGCAGTGAGTCTATTTTCTAATTTTTGTTTATGATGACGAATGATGTGAATGGTTTTGACGTGTCTGATGCAGTCATATTTCCTGTTTAATTTCCTCCTGGCTTGCAATTTTTGTTGTGCAATTTGCATTTCGTATTTGTCTATGAGCCTTGCGAGTGTATTTTCGACTTGTTGCATTTGTTGAATACATTCTACCACTTGATTTGTATTTTTGGACCAACAAAGGTTTCCCATTTACCTTAGTGATTGGGAGTATTTATATGCGTTCAGGTGAATAAAAATATGTCCTTATCAGTGAGTTTTTATCGACCTTTGGATTATTTTGGGGGTGCATTTAATCGTTTTGTAACGTGGTTTACATCTGGAGAGTTTTGTCATTGTGAGCTGGTGATTCACACGACCCCTAAAGACATTATGGGTGCAGTGAAGGAGATCTATCAATCTGCTCAGAATGGGCAATATGCTCCTGAAGATGGCCAGCGTATTATTACTCAGATCGAGATGAATTTTTTCGATACTGGATTTCGCAAGGCGGTTCAAACATCCGACAATATGGTGTTGTCCTTTTCTTTATTGTGGGGTCATCCTATGAGCGTGCGCGTGTTGACGGAGACTTCCCATGATTCATGGTTTAAGATCCCAACATCGGATGATCGTATGGTTGAAATGTTGAAAGGTCCAGAAACATCCCAGCAAAATTATCAAGACATTTTGAAGTTTTCTATAGAAGAACTGGGTAAACAATATAACAATACGGGTGCTCTTTGCTCCGTCTTGCCTTCGTGGTCTGGAGGATCTATGGGAGAAAGGCGTGAATCATATTTTTGTTCTGAATTCATTGTGATGGTCTATCAAAGACTTGGATTTTTAAAAGAATTAAATGCCGAACATACAACGCCAAATTCTTTGTACCAGCATTTTCAACGAACAGAGGACCGACAATGAGAATAACTAGAATAACTATAAATAGGTGTTTGTTATTACTAAATGTCTGAAGATCCGGAAGAAAAAATCGCATTTGTGTCTTCGACTGCTTCGTCGTCTCTTCCCCTAAGAGTTTGTTCCGCCACTTGTAGGTTATCAAATAATCCATTGTCTCTGCGCGAGATTGTAAAATTAGCCGTTTGTGTATTGATACTGCAAACGATATGTGCAGGAGGCCTTGCCATTAGTCGTTCCGAGACGTCACTTCTCGTATGGCTATGTATCTTTCAAGTTTTCACCAAGTGTATTTTATATACATTCATGTATATAAATTTATTGTCCGGGGGTTGGGGTTCGTCAAATAGTCGTTTCTGGTGCGACATTAAAATAATGTATGTTCGCGGGTTCAATACCATTCGTAGTATTACGGACATGGCTTCTTTTACTTTGTATTTATGGATCACAATGCTTATTCTGGAAGTAGATTCCGAATTAACGGCGGCTCTATTGCCCTTGTTGGCTGTTATTGCGGAATGGCAGGCCGGACTTTCGGAGAATCAATTACAAGACGATGTAAATGTTGCCGATAAATTTATTACAGATGAGAATCTGTTGTCTTTGGAGGGATTACATTGGTGTCAATCCCAGAAGAAAGACCCGCGGACAGTCACTGTGCCATTCTTGGCTCATTGTCTTATAAAAACGTATGTATTTACCGGTCTATTGATTTCAGGACGGCGTGGCGAAACGTCTCTGATATTTGGAATTCCGATTGTGGGATTAGTCGTATTTTACACGTATATTGCGACACTAACGTTGGATTTCATGTATATTAAACGATTCCAAACATTTTGCCAGATCGAACTCTACAAAATCATTCTCGATCTCATTTTTCCGGGTATTATTGTGGCATTTTCTCTTGTGTAAAGAGTATGTGATTTTGATTATAAATACGAATATAAAAAATGAAATGGATTCTTATTTACAAAAATATGTACCAACATATGCTAAACAGTTAATGCTGCTGCCTCCACATAAAGTGAGAGAATTTACAGCCCATTTTCAGATCAATCCATCCGCACTTGATCATTTCTCAGTACAACATCTGTTAGACGCCCCCGAACTGTGGCTTGTAGGCACGGAGCACGGAAAACAACGAGACCTATGGCTCCAAGAAGTATATCCAACCTATGAAGAGAAGAAAGAGATCACAGAATCGATCCTTGTCTGTGGCAAATGTCGAGAAAGAAAAGTAGATTATTATCAAAAGCAAACCAGAGGAGCAGATGAACCCATGACCTGTTTCTGTCATTGTCTAAACTGTGGCGCCAGATGGGTTCAATAACAGTCGAGTGGAATACCGGGACCAGCGGCTTCGCCTATCTGCGCGCCATCGGGGTCAACGCACCAACAAAACCCTGTAGAGCCGTGACATTGTTTGGGTAACAATTTTCCAGATGAATCTCTTTGGGGAACATACGCCCCAACCAAATTACGAGCAGAAACATTCACAGAACAAACAATCCAAAGGAAAAGTATAAACCACATCTATATAAAGATTAACTCTTAAATATGACTTATGGACTGTTTTGAATGTATGTCTATCATACCTATCCTTATTTTAAGACTCATTGTATATCTATGTCCATGCATATTCAAACATAAAACACATTTTAAATCCTCGCTTGAGAGCCAAATGCACAGTGCAACCTTTAAAAGAAAGATTGGATGGTGGACCGGGGCATCCAAACGTGAAATAAACACACGAGAATGTTTTTACACATTGTTGGGACTATTAGACAGGAAAATGGGCCTTGAAGAACTTGCTAATTTTGTGAATAAATTGTCCGAAAATATGAATCGCACTGGACAAGTTCCAGCACGATGGACGGCTGGATGGTGGGGCCGAGAAATACCACACTTTAGATCACGCATCAAAGAGGTACCCGTTGTCGATTCAAATATGTTTTTTCTAATTTTGGTCTGGCATAATTACTGGGACAACCCACGTGTCATCACACAACTATACTTGTCTACGCAGAGAGCTTTCAAATGGTTAGAAAGATTTATTGCAGAGGACACTTTTTACGAGCCCGTAGACTCTTCTTGGGAAACTACACGAGAACATTCCGGCCATTTGTTACTAACAAACGTCCTTATGATCAAAGCCATACAATCCATGGAAATGATCGCCGTCATCAATCAAGATGAACGGACAAAAGATAAATGCATTGCCCTTCAAAACAAATTCATTCAAAAATGGCAACCCGAATTGTACAGAACGCAAGAAGTACTCCCCAGAATTCTCGCAGTATATTGGAACATCCTACCAGAAAGCTTTACCATGTCATTTAACCAAGAATTAAATACGTTGTTCATACCACTGAGGACAGAAGGGCCAATAACAATACGCAAAACGACAAGGGCATGGCTAAGAGGCCGTGATGATATGCATACTGATATCATATGGCCTTTTGTCGGCTTTTTATGGATCATAGCTTTGAAAAAACATATGAAACGGGATGCCGCTTCCCATTGGTGGGATAATTATATGGATTTCCACGAACCTTCCACACTCCATAACATGTACGATATCGATGGAAAGCCTATACGGCGGGCGTTTCTAAGATCCGAAGGCATGCACGTTGCCACAATATCTTTATTCTTGGCAGCGAAACAAGCCATCGAAGATATTGAGAAAGACGATTTGGATGTACCCGTCTGAAACGACCAAAATTTTAGTCCTTTCAAAAATCACATAGTATATAAAGCTTTGCGTTTGAAACATAAATGGCACTTGTCACTGCCGGCGTGGTCGCCCTCTTCGGTTATGGTAAAGATACTCTAATGAAGTTATGGGAGAATCAGACCGAATTTAAAGATCAACTGAGATTTTTACAAATGTTTTTTGACTTTACATACAAAAACATGCATATAGACACAAGACATCCGATGTACTGTACCTTGAACGATCTTAAAAAACAATACGACGAACTAATAAAAATGGACAAATATTTGTGGGTAAAGAGGGCTGACAATTTGAAATGCATATGGGGATATGAAAAAATCGGCGATAAATATCGGATAAAAGTCCTAGAACAAGATTTTTATGATAGATTGCACACTCTAAAAGACCAAATAAAAGTAGAAAAAAACCCAATGATATGGTCTGTAAACACAGAAAAAGTCGAAGAACTAGAGAAAGAATTGGAAACATTTGCTGCTATCAACGCCCAAACAGATAAAGGTTGGCTAACATTAGAGCCGAACCAAGTCTATTTGGGAGCATATCCTCCGTTGTATAAACCGCCATGTAATACGTTTATTGGTTCAAAGTCTATTTTCAAGAATTTGCCTATGAGTTGGTATAAATGGGCAAAAGAGATGGCTAAAAATCAGACTGGCAAACTTGCAGCCCTCAAAAAATTCACATTGCAAAGTCAGGGTCAAGTTGCCATTTTAGCAGAAACTTTACATTCTCTTTCAGATGCCTATGCATTACAGGCTGCTATCGAACTTGCTTCAGGGTTGCCAGTCGTCAATGGAGTGGCGGTGCCAGTCACACCGATAGAGAAACCACAATACAAACAATATACATTAAAACACTAAAGATAAACATATGTTGTTTATAATTTAATTGGTCAAAATATTCACTAAAAAAATATGTCGTCAGGTCTTTCACATTTAAATCTGGCAGATCTCGTTCAAAATGAACAACTTGGAGAAGACGGAAAAGACGGAAAGACATACTTGGTCAATATCGGGCCCAAGTACTCTGGACAATATGCCGGGCACCCAATTACCCTGCGTGCCCGAACAAAGGTCGCTGTCAAGACCTTTAAAACAAAAAAATCAGTAGCAAAGATCTTGAAAGAGGCCGAATATCAGACCATATGCTCAGAGGCAGACATATCTCCAGAAATATATGGTGTATCGGTCGAAGACAAGTATATTGTTATGCGCAAACTGGAATCACTGCCAGCCAAAGATTATCACAAAGACGTAATGCCCGACGAACTGCAATACATGATTTGTGCCCTTATGTCGCGTTTAGACGATGTTTCTATCCTTCATGGCGATATGAACGCGCTAAATGTGATGTTGGACTCTGGTGGTCGTCCATATATGATTGATTTTGGTTTTGCAAAGAAAATAACTAAAACTGTCGTGAAGAAACATGGCGAACATCCTAATTTCACTGTTTCTCTGTGGGGGTTGGCGAATGGTTTTAAACGTCACAAGGTATCAGTGCCTATTCTAAACGAGTGTGTGGCAGCCGCCAAGAATAACGAGGATTTATCTGAATGGATCGCGCGCGGAGAAGAGTTAATGACGGAACCCCGTAAGAAGAAAAGAAAAAAGCGTTAAATATATATATAAAGGTATTCTCTTTTTTATTAAGATGTGTGAAAATTCATTTACATGTATGCACCAGATCAGTATTGCTGGATATGATTTAGAAGGGTATCAGTGGTTTTTTAGTATGATTGTCGTTGCATTTTGGTTGCAAATCATTTCTAATTTCATTTGGTTAAAAAATTCTCAGCTAAGTCGAGAAATTCTGCGGGATCCACCTGGTTCAGACACTCGTCAAAAATTGGTTCGATGGTCTTCGTTTTGGGTTGGTATTTCCACCATGGTCTGGATTTTGCGAATTGTATTGGTGATAGGCAATAATATTTGGATATTCATAGTCATTTTACTTGGAAACGTGACTGGAAATCACTGGGCATTGACTGTTCAAGAGGCGGATCTTTCCCGCGAATGGTCGTTTCAACAGAAAACGAAAGATCAACCGAAAAAGAAAGGTCTCGTTTTGTAAGTATATAATCCTCAAACTAAAATGAGATGATAACCTCCGAGGTATCGATTGTGGAAGATGGGTCGCCAAACGGACGCGTTCAACATTCCATCTTGTCGGCAGGCCATAGTAGGGATTATAGTCATTCTCTCAAGACCAGTTCTGCCGGAATTGGCCATGAAAAGCATAATACCGGCGTGACTGGTCGGGGCTCTTATGGTGTTGCTGGCCAAGATGTCTATGGACATGACCACGATTCTGTTTTTGTGGCAGATGGTCATGGACCAAATGGGCTACAAGCAGCTCTGGCTGGCATTGAAATGCGACACGTTGTTTCCAAATATAGTGCACAAGATATCCTCAAAGACGTACAAACAGCCGAACACAATATACGAAATTCGTTCGTTTCATTATTAGAGGAAGCAACCTTCCCCCGTTCCGGCGCCACTTTCGTACAAATGCGTCTAGTTTCATCGGGTTCGCGTCGTATTATGGTGACCGTAAATATTGGCGATTCAGAGGCGTTGTTAGTGTATCGCGATCGCGTCCATCAAACTTCGGTAGCACATAGTTGGGATGACCTCGACGTATATCGTCGATATGTGATGAATTGTGAGCGCCCCAAAAATGTATGTTATAATCGTTGGAACGCAAGCCGTCACCAATTGTTGGACCCAGACGGTGAATATCGCCCCATGTTGATCTATGACATTGAGGGTGATCGAGTCGGTATCAATGTGCGCAATTTGGACTGGATCACCAATCTTTATCAGCGTGTACATAAACCGAGGATCCGTTATGGGACGCAAGGTGTCCGGATTCCTTCCAACCCACATGAGAATTGGGGTTCTTCTGTCTTGTTGCATGGCACCGCCCGCGGTCAAAATATGGCCACTTATGGAGATACTGTTTCGAGGGAACATGCCTCTGTTCCGATGAATATGGTACACGTGTATATTCATGAAATACCTCCAAAAGAAACCGTTGTGGCCATTGTTCAATCTGATGGTGTCTCTAATCGTCGAACACTCATAGAATGCGGATATGTTGCTTGGTCTTCAGAGTCCGCAACGAAATATATCCAGAATATTACGGGCGTTCGCGACGATATGTCTGTTGGAATGTTGGTATCCTCACCCGTCACCGAATGAAGATTCCATGTCCAATGCTGTTAAACATTGTCTACAGATAGGACAGGCTTTAGCGGCGGTCAAAGACGCAGCCATACCATGTCCATAACTTTTAATGATGGCATTTCTAGACGTTTTGGTTTTTTTTACTCGAAAAGAGCTATATAAAAAGGCCAAAAACACAGCCGCCATACCTATAAACACGTTTTTCCATCTGAATGCGTGTGGAAACCTGTGTAAACACCGGAGATACCAAATCAATATACCTTCCAATAATATATGGACGGATTTGGCTGTATAGGCTCTTTTAAGGGCTGGTCCCGCAATAGATTGATTTATGACCGAATGAAACAGCCGATGTCTTTGGTATATTGCAAAAACATAGATACAAAAGAGTAGTTTCACGGACCAACTGTCCCAGAAGAATGAGATTCCAAAGATGCAAATAGACCATAAGAACGGCAATTTTTGGAAACATATACCGAACAATAGTATAGCAAAGCATTGGTATACCAATGGCATTTTTGGTCCGTTGAAAGTGACAAAAATAGCCCAGATGATCTTTTCTCTATAATGATTTATGGTTTGCCATGTATCTATAGTGAATACGATTGGGGCATGTTCTGCTTCTGCAAATAATACAATCGTATTTACGGTGCAAACGATGGACCAAAATATATCTGGACCTTTTGTCATGTTTTGAAAGGATGAAATACAGGCTAATGCGATGGCTACGTGAAAAATAGTGACACATTGGCACCATATAGCATGTTTTTGTAAAATATTTATCATTTTATTAATCTATGATATTTACAATATATATATTTTTTGATATTTATATTATTTTTTTGGGTACAAGATCCATCCAATTGTAAGAAATGTTACC
>Ga0206126_10005292_pt1 | contig 11930 bp, 10 predicted proteins | sample Helgoland_Spring_5_FD_148621 | JGI IMG/M metagenome (GOLD analysis project Ga0206126, IMG submission 148621) | Pelagic subsurface seawater microbial communities from Kabeltonne, Helgoland, North Sea - Helgoland_Spring_Bloom_20160412_1 | ecosystem: Environmental > Aquatic > Marine > Epipelagic ...
TTCCTCAAAAGCAAGAGCGCAGCCGTGGCTTGATCTTCCCCAGCTTCGGAAACGGAAGGGAATTGGGCTACTTCATTAAGGATTTGGGGTGGTACGAACCTTTGGGTGATCACTGGGATGCTCGGGTTCAAGGGGACCTCTACAGCCGGGGGACATGGCGCGTTGCCGGAACGGCACAGTACCGCTACCGTTATCGTTTCAATGGCAACCTGCAACTCTCCAGATCCAGCATCGTGTCGGGGGGCACGGCGGGGGATCCGGATGCCAGTCGAAGGACCGAGTTTTTTGTGCGCTGGAGCCACAGTCAAGACCCCAAAGCCCGTCCCAATGGGCGGTTCAATGCCAACGTCAACTTTGGTTCGAGCGGCAATTTCCGGTCGCAGTTGAATTCGTCGCAGGAAGACTTTTTGTCCAACACCTTTTCCTCGAGCATCAATTACAACGCATCGCTGCCGGGGAAACCCGTGAGTTTAACGGCCACGGCGCGGCACAACCAAAACAGCAGCACGGGCCGGGTGGATTTGGTCGTGCCCTCTGTGGGGATCAATGTGAGCCGATTTGAGTTGCCGATTTCTCGCCTGCTGAGGCCGAATGCCGTCACCAAGGGGTGGTACGATCGCATTGGCATGACTTACGCCCTCAAGACCGAGCAGCGTGTGAGTGGTGCAGATACCACCTTGTTCGAAGAGGGGTTGGCTGGACTGATAGAAAGGGCCCAGTCAGGCATCAAGCACACGGCGTCGGCTTCGACCCAAATCAAGGCGGGCTTTGTGAGCTTTACGCCCAACGTTTCCTACAACGGCTACTGGAACTTCGATGCGCTCAACAAGGCGGTCAGTCCAGATGTGCCGGACAGCATCATCACCGACACCATTCCCGGCTTTTACATGGATGGGGACTGGCGGATGGGGGTCAGTGCGAATACCAAATTTTACGGCACCTTCCAGAACAGGGGCGAAGGCCGGTTGCGGGCCATCCGCCATGTGATCACGCCTCAGGTGGGCTTCAGTTACAATCCCGCTTTTAATCGCCGCGATACGTTGGTGGGCATCGATGGTGCTGTGCTCGAGGTGTACGACCCTTTAGCTCCTGGATTGTACACACCTGCAGAGCTCAATGCTCAGGGAGCCCTCAACTTCACATTGAACAACAACTTGGAGGCGAAGGTGCGTGACAAGGATGGCGAGATGCGGAAGGTGCGCCTGATCGACAACCTGTCTTTACGGGCCAGTCATAACCTGCAAGCCGATAGCTTGCGTTGGAGTGACATCACAGGGTCAGGGTTCACGACTTTGGCCGGCAAGTTTCCGGTCAACATTGGGTTTGCGCACAGCGTTTATGCCCGGGACAGCACGGGAGCGAACATTGACCGCTTCTTGTTTGAGGACGGCGGGGCGCCCCTCAGGCTCAAAAGGGCCAACGCTTCGGTGAATGGGAGTTGGACAGGGCAAGGGGAGGTTCCGTGGAGCTTAAGGGCGGGCTATACCATGCGCCTGCAGCGCAATTGGCGCAGTGATCTTCAGGCTGACACGACCATACTTACCCAAAACGTGACGTTCAATGGCAACGTGACGTTGTTCGAGGATTGGCGGATTACAGTAGGGTCAGGCTACGATTTCAAGGCGAAGGAATTCACCAACACTCAAGTCAATGTGATGTGGGACCTCCACTGCTGGGAGTTTTCGGCACGCTGGGTGCCTTTTGGTGTGCAGCAGAGTTTGCAGCTTCGGCTCGCGGTCAAGGCCTCGATGCTCCGCGATGTCAAGGTGGAAAAACGCTTCCAGGGAAGCGGTCTGATTCGCTGATAAACAGTGAAATCCAGGCGGCCCTTTACCGGCTCAAGGTTCGGATGAGCATGTAGATCAAGCAGAGCATAAAGAGGGTCATTGAGACCTTGTTGATGCCGTGCATGACACGAAGGTTGACGCCTTCTCCTTCGCTCTTGCGAAAGAGGTTCAATGGGTTGGCGTAGTGCAGGAGTTTGCGCAGGATTTCCATGGTGACGTCTGATGAGAGAACAGTTGTGTTGGGTGTGGGTTCAATCACACGCGATGGCGCTGATTTCTATGCGCGCCTGTTTGGGAAGTCCTGCTACAAAAACCGCCTCGCGTGCAGGCAAGGGGTCAATAAAACGCGTGCGATAGGCTTCGTCCATGGCGACATAGTCCCGTGGGTCGATCAAGAAAACGGTGGTCTTGACGACGTTCTGAAGGCTTGAATCTGCAGCGGTCAACACGGCTTCCAGGTTGTCGATGGCCTGGTGAACTTCTGCTGAAATTGTACTCTGAAGCAGTTCTCCAGATGCTGGAATCAAAGGGATTTGGCCGCTGCAGTAAACGGTGTTTCCAGCGCGTCTGAATGGACTGTAGCTCGCAATGGGTTTAGACATGGTGCAAGTATCGGTCGCATCGACGAACCTTTGCACCATGACTTCCGTGCGGATTTTAATGGTCGACAACCGCGACTCTTTTACTTGGAACTTGGTCCATGACCTCGGTCGCAGTGGGGCTGAGGTTGAGGTGCGCCAGGCGGGAGAATGGGACACAGAAGACGCGGAACGCTTTGACGGCATTGTGTTGTCGCCAGGTCCTGGTTTGCCCAACGAATCCCCTGGCTTGATGCATTTGGTGAAAGCCTGGGCGCCTCATCATCCCATTTTGGGCGTGTGCTTGGGCCTGCAAGCTTTGGTAGAATGGAGCGGGGGGGGATTGCGTCAGATGGAACAGGTTCGTCACGGCATGCAGGCGACTGCGCTGCGCACGGGGACATCTCCAATACTTGCACGATTGCCCGATCGTTTTGAAGTGGGCCATTACCACAGTTGGTGCGCGGACCGTTCAGTATTGCCTGCTTGTTGGAGGATCACGTCGGTGGCTGAAAACGACCCGGAATTGGTGCTGTCATTGGCCCATGAGACTTTGCCTTTAGAAGCGGTTCAGTTTCATCCTGAGAGTGTTCTAACTCCCATGGGTAGGGTGGTTTTGGCAGAGTGGTTGGCGACTTTAAGGGCATAAAAAAAGGCACCCTTGGGTGCCTTTTTTTGTAGAGATTGATTCGGATCAGTTCCGCAAGTTGTTCATCTCCTCTTGGAAGGTTTCCTTGAACTTCTCGTAGTTGTATTCCGCCATGATGCGCTCGTCTTCCGAGATTTTCTCGTTGTACTTGGAAGCGAACTTTTCGCCGCTCAACTCCAACGCCACATAGGCTACGTATACCCCATTCTCGCGCTGCGTCAACTTTTCGCAGATCACGATGGCGCCGCGAAGTTCCTGGTCGACAACGGTGCGCGCCAATTCGTTAAAGGTTTCAGTGGCTTCCTCCCGGTTGTTAAACTCGGTGCTAGAAACGTAGTTGTCTGTAACGGCCTTGATGGTGGCGCTCACAGTTCGGGCGATGCGGCTTTCTGCCGTTGAACGGGCCTTCTTCTTGGCGATTTCTCGGTCTTGGCTTTCGCCGGTGGCGGTTGAACGGAAGTGCTTGCTGTCGCTGTTATAATCGGCACCTGTGCAGTATTCGACAATCTCCACCTCACCTTTAGGCTTGGCGACTTCTTTGTTCTTTTTGCAGCCGGTGGTGACCGAAGTAAGCCCAATCAAAAGGCCTGTTAGCATGAGTTGGGTTGTACGTGTCATGATGAATAGTGTTGAGATTACGGGTAGACAAAAGCGAATATCGTGCCAAAGGCATTATTGCAATGCGGCTGCGACTTTTTTCCCTGCAGTTTTTTCAAGGGATTCTGCAGTTTTTGATAGGGCCAGGCGCATGGCTGATTCTGGATTCAGGTGAACACCTTTGGTGCGGTCTAAGACTATTTCTTGGGTGACTTCACCTTGAGCGTTGCGTGTGCGCAGGGTGCCGTTCAAATAAACAGTTTGGAACTGGCTGTAGGATGCAGATTGTGCATTGTAATTGTGCCTGAGGTCAATTTCAATGCTGTAGTCTGCGGTTTGAGGTGTTGCCAAAACTTCGAAGCCTTCAGAGCGCATGGCATTGCGCAGCGCGGTCAACACGCCGTCTTGTTGTGTGGGCTCTATTGTGCTGTTTTCGGCGATGGCAATGTGCACCGTCGGCATGGCAACATGGATGGGAATGCGCAATGAAGCCGTCGTAACCTCTCCCATTAAATCGGGAAGTACATCGTCCAGATTCGCCGCCTTCCACAAACGTTCGGTATCGACCTCTGCGGAAAGGGTGTTGTTGGGACGTTCACCGTTTACACCTGAAATCAGGGCAACCATATCGCCGTGGTCATCTGTGAATTCGGTCGCGCGTTTCATGTAGGTTCCGTTGTGGTATTGGTATTTCAACGGCAAGCCTATAGCGGGTTTTTCATCGATGGTCGCATGGAGTCCCAAAGGGAACTTGAAGTTGTTTTGAGCGCTCAATTCCACCGCGTCTACAGCCCCATCCAGCTGAATGGCTAAGACTGTATTGCGCATGGTTCGCAGGAGGTGAGGCTCGATGGTGACCATTTGTCCTTCGAGCTCTTTCCGGTTGACTTCATTCCAAAATTCTTCCAGTGCCATGACACCAGCACCCAGGTGGTTGAGTGCTTGTTGAATGTGGCCCGCATTGCGCGCGGCCAAACCCATGGCATATTCTGCAAGGGCGGATTCCATGGCCGTTGTGCGGCGGGCTTCCCGCAGTTGGGCATGTCGGGCTTTGTTGAGTCTGTAGTAGACGTGAACCCGGCTTTCGTCCTCCCAAATGTCCACCACTTCAAAGCCTGCGATGCGTTCCTCTGCATGGCTGGAAATGGAAGTGCTGAAGCGCTCGGAGACCGTCCCGTTGTTTTCGGCGCTTTCTAGCAAAGAGGCGCTTTCGACTTTGACGGCGATCTCAGAAGCGAGGTCGGCGGCTGCCCGTTTCTTGGCATTGGCGAGCGCATCGCCCTTCATTGGGGTTTGGACGGCGCTGCCGATGCCGATGAAATAGCTTTGAGACAGCGGCCGTTGTTCGATCCAATCGGGAGGAGGGAGCTGTTCTGCGCCTCTGTTTCCTGCGCACCCGCTCCATAGCCACCCAAAGGCCATGACCGAAAGAATCAGTGATATGTTCGCTCGGTTTGGAATCATTGGATGTGGCTGGACAAGAAGTTTTCTACTTGGCGAATGCCGCGTGAAGCGGCCTCTTGAACGGCTTGGTTGCGCATGCTGGACTCGGGCATCAATGTGCGACGTGCCCCCAGCAGGCTGTTCATTTGAGATTTGCCACTTCTGTTGACCTCTCCATTGGAGCGCGCGGGATAGAGTGTGCCTGCAGGAACTTGGCTCGTTGCAAATTCGATGTTGTCGTTATAGGCGACCTCCTCGACTTTCGAGAACAGCACTTCGCTCGTTTCGGTACTGACGAGCTTGAGTTCGTACTTGATGATGACGTTGCGCCTTTGCGAGTGCACAGTGTATTGGGCAGGCGCGAAGGCCGCCACTTTTTTGGTGTTGCCTTCGTCGTCCTTGACCTCTCGGAAAAATTTGCGGAAACCTGGTCGCGAGGTCCGGATGGGGTCGCCGGTTTCCATGGTGTACATCAAAATGGCGCCGGTGAGCATCGCTCGGGCACCGGCCAAGCCGCCTACTTCTACTTGCTCATCGGAAAGCCCTGAGATCGATAGCTCTTGTTCGGCGATGATTTCGTCCCGCTGCGTCCGGTCTACGATGCCTAGGAAAGGATCGTTGGTTTGAATGAGCCCATTTTGAATGTTGCTTCTGAGCTCAAGGGCGATGTCTTTGTCGCGGTTTCGACTGTCGAACTTGAGCACCGCCACATTGAACCGCCCGTCCTCTAGAGCGCTTTGCTGCAAGGATTGTGCGTCTTTGTAACCGCTGTCAAATGTCAGGGCTCGACTAAAAGCACCATGGGCAGCTCTGTAGCGTTGCTCCGATAACATGGTGTTTCCATTGCGGTACTCAGGCTCGGCCTGGGCGATGACCAACAAGGCCTTGGCATCTCCGTATTCCGCATCCAAGTGGATGATCTCTTTGAATGTGGCGGCTGCGCCGGCAAAGTCCTCTGCTTCCAGTTGTTGGTGCCCTTGTTCGTCCAATTCGATGAGGTGTTCGTCGAGGTGGTCTTCGTAATCCGAAACAATAGAAGATGGGATGATGAGGTCAACGTCTACCTTGGATATGCGGGCCGTATAGGCCGACATGTTGTCGTACAGATCCAGTGCGTCTTTGCGCCTTCCATCCATGGAAGCTTGCTGGAATTCTCCCACCCATGTATCGATGACGCCTTGTCCTGCGGTACGCAACCCGATCATGGCGTCGATGTAGTTGGGCTTTTTGCGCAATGCTTGGTAATACAGCTCTGCAGCTTGCTTGACCATGCCTGCATTTTGCATTTCTCCGCCGCGTTTTGTCAAGGCCTTGGGGCCGGAGCACCCCGCTAGAATGAGGACTGCACAGCTCAAGATGAGGAAGAGGTGTCGCATAGGCTTTTGCATGGATTCGCGGTCTTGACAGGGTTCGAAAATAGTCCCACTTGGGCACTGTTGTGGACAAGTCTCGTGCCAGTCTTTGCGATAGGGGGTGTGTCTTTCTGTTCGACCGCGAAATTTGAGGCATGCCGAAACGCGTTCTCATCCTCGGAGCAGGTCGCTCCAGCTCGTCTTTAATCCGTCACCTGTTGCAGCATGCCGCTCAGGAAGGATATGGTGTGCGAATAGGGGATTTGGATGTGAATTTGGCCAACCGGAAGGCGGAAGGTCATCCGGCCGCTACCGCCTTTGCATTGGATGCTGGCAATCCAGAAGCGCGCAGAAATGAGATCGCTCAGGCTGACCTTGTGATCAGCATGTTGCCGGCTTTTTTGCATCCAGAAGTCGCGACAGATGCCATTGCGACCCGCACTCCTCTCATCACCCCCAGTTACCTCTCGCCAGAGATTGCGGCGATGGACCAAGCGGCTAAAGATGCGGGGATTCCCATCCTCAATGAGCTTGGTTTGGACCCCGGTATTGACCACCTCAGCGCCATGCAGGTGATCGATGAATTGAAGTCCGAGGGTGCGCAATTGACAGGTTTTGAAAGCTACACCGGGGGGCTTGTGGCGCCAGAGAGCGACGACAATCCGTGGCACTACAAATTCACGTGGAACCCCAGGAATGTGGTGCTGGCAGGGCAGGGAGGTTCTGCCACTTTCCGCAAGGGGGGATTGAACAGGGTGTTGCCCCCGCACCGGCTCTTCAAGGAGGTCACGCCCATCGATGTTCCGGGGGCTGGACGCTTCGAAGGTTATGCGAACCGAGATTCACTGGCATATGAGGGCATTTATGGTCTTGAGGGCATTGAGACGCTCGTCCGTGGGACTTTGCGGGGTGATGGGTTCTGTGGAGGATGGGACGCCCTGTTCCAGCTTGGAATGAACAGGGACGATGCGCAGCTTTCCCTTCCCGAGGGGACATCTTGGCGCGCATTGACGGCGGGGTTCGCAGGAGGGGTAGGAAAAGATGCAGACGAAAGTCAAGTGCGCGACGCCGTGGCCAAGACAACGGGTGCGGACTCGGCTGCCTTGGATTTGCTCGATTGGCTCGGGCTCTTTGGAGAAGAGGAGGTTGCTCTTCGAAAAGGCTCGCCGTGCGATATTCTGCAGCACCGGCTAGAATCCAAGTGGTCACTGGCGCCGGAGGATCTGGATATGATTGTGATGTGGCACCGCTTTGGATACCGAACGGAAGGAGGGGAGCAGCGCGTGCGCACATCGCATTTGGTGCACATTGGTGAGAACGACACCCATACAGCCATGTCCTTGACAGTGGGCTTGCCTTTGGCCTTGGCAGCGCGCATGTGGATGCGTGGGGAATGGAGAGGCACTGGTGTGACATTGCCCATTTCCCCGGCGCTGTATACGCCTTTGCTCAAGGGATTGGCTACAGAAGGAATTTCCTTCACCGAAAACGACACAGCACTGTGATGCGGTTCAATGCACAGTTCTTGGGTGCGGTTCTGAGTTTGATTTCAATGGGCGCTGTGCAAGCGAGTGGTCCTTGTGACATGCCGCCATATGACCCTTTGCAACCTGTAGCCACTGCGGACGCCGCCTTGGAGATGGACCAATGGGCGCGAAAGGCCCTGCGGCGAGACGCCAAGGGAAAAACCTGCGCTGCGGTTCAGGAAGTCGTTGACGTCTTGCTCGTGAGGTGGTTGCAGGCGCACCCAGATATTGTCATTGCATTCGAAGGCCGCGACGCAGAGAATTGGCTCCAAAACCCGGCCGAATTTATGGTGCACGTCAAGGCCGAGGCATGGGTTGAGACAAAGGGGCACCGTGCTTTATTCCCACGTCGGTGGGGCAAAAAGCCCTCCGACCCCAAGGTATTAGAACGCCGAAATCGGCGCGTCAAACGCGCTCTGGTTGCTTTCGAAAATGCCTGAAAAAGTGAAGGGGCCGCCCTCCAGCAGCCCCTTCTCACCACATCTACCTCATCAGTACTGTCGATCAGTACCCTTATCAGGTGGCTTTGAGCAGCGCTCCGTTTTGGAGCTGGCTGCGTTGACGGATCGCGCAGAGAGAGGAGGCTGCGCAACTGATTGATGCCGTCGGGGAGTGATACGCAGGGAGTTCAAAGAGGTTGCGTTTTGAACCAAATCAAAGATGTAAAAGGGCAAGCCCAAGAAGAGATGCCAGGGCCTCCATGTGCTTTCTAGGATGTGAATCAACCGAGGAGCAGTGGGGCGCAATGACATGATGGCGCATCAGACGGTTGTGCCGAGAAATGGCCTCAAAATCAGGATGTTCATCCTGAAGGACTTTGGCTGGTATGGGTCGCGGATGCAGGGAATTCAGTCGAACACGAACAAGGCGGCCTGTTGCCCTGTACTTTCGTGGTATGCGCACGTTTGATATCCCTGAATTTTATCGGTCACCCGTGATCGGAAAGGTGAAGGCCCTTCGGAAGACGGGAGACCCCCGCAAACAAAACCTGAAGCCCAGCGTCTTGGATTTTGGGGTGGTGCGCTTCATTCTCCCCAGGCATTTTGGATTTTGCTTTGGGGTCGAGAATGCCATCGAAATCGCCTATCGTGCCGTCAGTGAGAACCCGGGAAAAAAGCTCTGGCTGCTTAGCCAAATGATCCACAACCCAGAGGTCAATGATGACCTTGAATCTCAGGGCATTGGTTTTTTAATGGATACCGAGGGCAACACCCTCAACCCTTTCGAGGCACTGTCTCCTGAGGATGTCGTCATTGTGCCTGCATTCGGGACCACCCTTGAAATCGAGGCCCGATTGGAAGAGATTGGGGTAGACATTCAGCGGTACAACACCACTTGTCCATTCGTAGAAAAGGTGTGGAAGCGTGCGACACAGCTCGGCAAAAAAGAATACTCTGTGGTCATTCACGGCAAACCCAGCCACGAGGAAACCCGTGCCACATTTAGCCACAGCAGCGCGCATGCCCGATCGCTGGTGATCAAGGACATGGCCGAGGCCGAGGTGTTGGCGTCCTATATCCGCGGCGAACGCGATTGGAAGGGTTTCGCAGATGAATTTGCAGACAGAATGTCTCCCGGGTTTCAGGTGCCACAGGACTTGGATGGATTCGGTGTGGTCAACCAGACGACCATGTTGGCGAGCGACACCCAGGCCATTGCTGACCATCTGAAGGCCGCGGTGCAAGCGCGCGACGGTGGATCTGACGAGCGGTTTGCCAACACCCGTGATACGTTGTGCTACGCCACATTGGACAATCAGACCGCGACAGCCTCTGCTTTGGACATGGCCAGGGAAACGGCAGATTTTGCGGTGGTGGTTGGGGGATATAACTCGAGCAACACATCGCATTTGGTCGAACTCTGTGAAGAAGTCTTGCCTACTTGGTTCATTCGTGGATCGGACGAGTTTCAGGAGGATGGCGGGCTGGCGCACTTTAGTTTGGAGCAAGGAAAACGCTGCGTTTCAGATGATTGGTGGCCCACTGAATGGCGGTCAGAAGTGCCGACAGTGCTCTTGACTTCGGGGGCGTCATGTCCAGACAGTGCGGTCGATCGCGTGCTTCAAAACATCGTTCAACGTTGCGGTGGTGGACGGGCTGTGGATGAAGTCTTGCGGCTTTTTGCCCAAGAGCAGGCAACTTTGAATGCCTGAATGAAAGCTCCACGCCTTCCCAGTCCTTTCCGCAACGTGCGTCATGCACCTCGGAACTTCACCTTCCGCTCTTCCCATGTGGACGGGCGTGCTATGCGCTGGAGGGACCGCAAAGAAGCCTTGGAGGCGGAAGCGGGGGGAGAAGCGGCCAATGATGCGCCACGCAAACTCCGATTTCGTCAGTCAGCCGGCCCGGGCATTGACCGTGAGTCGCGCATACAGGCAGCACGTTCTGCACGTCGACGCGCTATGGTGAGGAGCTTCGCGATTCTGTTGGTTCTTTTGTACGCTGCTTGGCGAGGATTGCTGTGGGTAGAAACCACGGACTTTGCCAAAGAATATTTGCTTCCCCCAGGACCATGAATACGGCGACCGAAACTTTGATTCAACGATTGCCTGAGCATGTGGCTAACCAAATCGCTGCAGGCGAGGTGGTGCAGCGCCCCGCCTCAGTGGTCAAGGAGTTGATGGAAAACGCGCTCGATGCGGGCGCGCGCAGAATTGTGGTTGACCTCAAAGACGCAGGCCGCAATCGAATTGTGGTAGCCGACGACGGTAAGGGCATGGGCCCTGGCGATGCCGAGGCTTGTTTTGGACGGCACGCGACCTCCAAATTGAGGGGTACCGACGATTTGCTTTCGCTGGCAACCATGGGATTCCGTGGCGAGGCCTTGGCGAGCATCGCTTCTATTGCTCGGGTCGAGTTGCGCACCCGAAGGGCCGATGACGCAGAAGGTGTGGAAGTGGTGATGGAGGGCGGCGAGTGCCAGTCCAAGGAGCCTGTGGTGTGTGATTTGGGGACCCGAATGACGGTCAAGCGGTTGTTTTACAATGTCCCGGCCCGCAGGAATTTCCTCAAGAGCGATCAGGTTGAGCTGCGACACTGCATCGATGAGTTTCAGCGTGTGGCCTTGGCCCATGCCGATATGTCGTTTGTCCTGCGTCACAATGGTTCCGAGCTGTTTGACTTGCCTGCCGGAAGCCTTCGTCAGCGGATTGTCAGAATCTTCGGGGGCAAATACGATGAGCGATTGGTGCCTGTCGAGGAGCGAACAGATGTGGTGGGGCTCACCGGATTTGTGGGTAAGCCAGAATTTGCGCGCCGCACCCGCGGCGAGCAGTTTTTGTTTGTGAACGGTCGGTTCATTCGCCACGGTGCATTTCATGGCGCTGTCATGCGCGCTATGGAAGGCTTGCTTTCCCCTGGCCAGTTCCCTTTGTATGTCTTGTTTTTGGAAGTGGACCCTTCGCGCGTCGACGTGAACATTCACCCGACGAAGGTGGAGGCCAAGTTTCAGGAAGACCGAGTGATAGTGGCCATCCTTCAAGCCGCTGTCAAGCGCGCTTTGGGTCGTTTTCACGTAGCGCCCAGTCTGGATTTTGACACCGAAACTGCTTTTGACATTGCCCCTCCCAAACCCGGTCAGGAGGTGGGGGAGCCACAAATTCAACTCGACCCCAACTACAATCCGTTTCGCGCGGCTGAAGACAGAAGCCCTGGACAGGGTGTTGCTGGGGGGAGCGCTTCTTCTGGCGGCGCTTCATTTCCGCAACACCGCAAATCTGTGATGGGTCATGACCGGGATCGCGAGCGTATCGAAGCGACCCGACGGTTTTTTGAGTCTTCCTCTGATGCGGCTCCAGCCCCTTCTCAGGATCAGGCGGCTTCACCACAGCGCTTGGTCTTTTCGGAAGTCAATGCCCCGGGTGAATCTCCTTTGCCCACCATGGGTGGGGGGTTTGACGACCATCGGCCATTGTTTCAGCTCTTTGGAGGTTGGATTGTGACGGCTACGCGCAGTGGATTGGTGCTGGTAGACCAGCACCGGGCGCACACGCGCATTTT
>Ga0206126_10005294_pt1 | contig 11928 bp, 9 predicted proteins | sample Helgoland_Spring_5_FD_148621 | JGI IMG/M metagenome (GOLD analysis project Ga0206126, IMG submission 148621) | Pelagic subsurface seawater microbial communities from Kabeltonne, Helgoland, North Sea - Helgoland_Spring_Bloom_20160412_1 | ecosystem: Environmental > Aquatic > Marine > Epipelagic ...
TGGCGATACTTTTCAGATTGACATTGAAGGGGTATTGAGTAAAAACATTACTTTTGCGGGCGATATTAATGCAGACCAAAGATCGGCCACCGTGTTTAATTTGCAAAAAAACATACAAGAAATGCCTGTTATGGCAGAAGATGGCGTAACGGTAACGAGAACAGGCGCTAATACCTACAGAATTACCTGCTCAGGCGCTTCTGCAAAAGACTTTGAGCTATTTACAGGGTTTCAAACTTCTGGCTCTACAGGCGCTTTACGGACGATTACAACCACTAAAAGTGCTAACGGCTCTACTAGAAAAGAAGATATTTGGAGCGCGACTAGGGGCTACCCTCGCATGGGTACATTCCACGGCGGCCGGTTGTGGCTAGGGGGTACGAAGTCTAAGACGCAAAGCCTATTTGCCTCTCGATCTGGTTCGTTCTTTGATTTTTTTATTGAGGAAGGTTTAGCCGATGAAGGAATATTCGTAACTTTAACCGCTAGAACGCAGACAGAAATTGTAGACATTAACTCAGACCGAGGATTGCAGATATTTACTACAGGTCTTGAGTCGCTGGTCAAAGGCAATTCACCAACTGACATTGATGTGGTGTCTCAAACTCAGCATGGCGCATCATACCTAGAGGTAAAATCGCTCGACGGTGCTACTTTGTTTGTAGACCGCAACGGCAAGACCTTACGGCAGTATGTGTATAATTTTAATGAAGACGCATATACCAGTAATGACATATCGGTTTTATCGTCGCATTTAATAAACAAGCCTAAAGATATGGCTGTTTTGTCTGGTACTTCTTCTGATGATGCTAACTGGGTGTTTATTATTAACGAGGACGGTACGGGCGCTGTTTTAAATACGCTACGGTCACAAGATATTAACGGGTTTACTAAATGGGTCAACGCTGACAGCGGCAGATTTATTGCAGGTAGCCCTTTGCCTTACTTGCTGGTATCGGCATCCGTAGTTAATAACGAACTGTACATGGTTAATAAAGTCACAGGCGGCACAAGTTTTAACTACTCTATTGAGCGGTGGAGCTTTGATTACCTGTTGGACTCTGCCGTTAAATTAACTAACATATCTAACACGGGCGTTACTCTGCCAGACTCGCACCTTAATAATGCAGAGGTTAGCGTCATTGCAAACGGCAACAACCTTGCGAAACGTACCGTTAGTTCTTTAGGTGTTTTAACTCTGACGGACGAGGAATTATCAGGGGGAGCAGTAGACCTAGAAATAGGTTTAAACTTTGTGCCGACCGTTGTGCCGATGCCTCTTAACACTAACATGGGTTCAGGCTTTAATGTAATGCGCCAGAAAAAGATTACTAACATGAATTTACGAGTGTATCAAAGCGGCGGCATTTACATTGACGGAAACCCTGTACCTGTTAGAAACTTTGGCGATTCTTCTGACAGTCCATTAGGTACGCCATTTAAGGTTAAAAGTGGTATTATAGAAAATAACAACGGTGGAAATGGTTGGGGCATTAACGTCGCGCCTAGAATTACTGTGCCAGATGCGGCCCCCTTTCACTTGCAAGCAATTCAATTTGAGGTAGAATCATCGTGAATCAAATTGCGACTCAAGATGACATTATAAAATTGCAGTCTGTTATGTTGCAAGGTAATACGGTAGACCTAGCAGTTAAGCATCATTTTAGTGATGGCTTGTATGCGAGAGAGCTTTTTATTCCTGCGGGCGTTTGTTTGGTTGGGGCGTTACATAAAACTAAGCATTTATACATGGTAGTAAAAGGTAAGTGCAAGGTGTCTAGCCAATTTGGAAATATAGATATTGAAGCGCCTTTTTTAGGAGAAACTATCCCAAAAACTAAGCGCGTTATATACGCTGAAACTGATTGTGTATGGATTACATATCACCCTACGCATTTAACTGATATAGACAAGATAGAAGCGGCTTTGATAGAGCCAGAGGGTATTTGAATGAGTTTTGTAATAGTGGCTAGTTTAATGGCGGCAAGCGCAACGGTTAGCGCATACGGTCAAATAGAAGCGGGAAAAGCACAGCAAGAAGAACTTGAACGTCAAGCCGAAGAAGAAAAAATAGCGGCACAAGGGCGCGAATTACAGCGGCGAGAGCAGTTAAACGCACAGTTAGCGGCTAACAATGCGGCATTAGCGGCTAGTGGCATAGCAACTGAGGGAACTCCCTCTAGCATAGCATTAGAGAGTGCTAAGGCTATTAGTGCAAGTGAAGGCATGATAGGATTAAGCGAAAGGCTAAAGCAAGGCCAGTTAAGACGGCAGGGTAAAATGGCACGAAGTTTAGGCAATATGCAAGCTACTTCAACCCTATTAAATAGCGCGGCTGATGCTTATGGCGGCTTTAAATCATACAATAAATAGGCGTAATAATGGCTATTAAACCAATAAAACGATATGGCTTGCTAACACCTACGGGTGTAGACCCTACTGTGGGTAATCGCATGAAGGCTTTAGCGGGCATAGCTGACGGTGTAAGGGGTTTGGCTGTAGGGGTAGGCAAGGCTAAGGCTGAATCAGAAGCACCGGCAGAAGCTCTTAGAGAGGCTAGAGAGGCTATTGAGGAAGGTCGTCCTGTAGAAAAGCGGGGCGTATTGGAGTTTGGGGCTGATACTTTTAATCAAACCGCCATTAATGCTCATTTGTCTCAAACTCTTGCTGGCGCTACTGAAAAATTTGCAGAGCTAGAGGATGCCTACTCTTTAGACCCTAAATCTTTTCGGTCTAAAGCGGAAGCGTACCAAAAGGCTATTCTGTCTTCTCTGCCTGCGGAAGCGCAAACAAAAGCGCAAGAATGGTTTTCTAATCGCATATTTTCTACTCAAGACAAAATTAGCAATAATTTTTTGCGCGAGTCTAACAATCAAAACATTAACACTTTAGATAGCGCGGTTCAAATAGGCAAAATAAATATTGCTAATTTAGCTAAAGAAGGAAATGTAGAATTAGCTAATTCTGAGGCTGAGCTTTTAATTTTAACTATGGATGCTTTAGCAGATGCCAGCCCTAAATATGCAAGCATAGTTAGCGAGGAAAAAAGGAAATTAAAAAATAAAATTTATGAGCACAATGAATTATATAAAATAAATTTAATTAGTGAAAAGCAAGGCATTTCTGCCGCGATGTCTGCTTTAGATGATTTGCTTAAAAAGCCTGTTCCGCAAGGGTATTCCTCAGAAGAACTTAGGTCTTTTGAAATTAAAGCGCAACAAGATTTAAACAGACAAAATGCTCGACTTAAAGCTGATGAATTAGTTACTAGCAAAGAGTCTGCTAATCAAGTGCAAAATTATATTACGGCTAAATCGACTGGACAGCCAGTTAGTGAAAAAGAAAGAGCAAGTGTATATGAAATTGCTAAAGGGACTGCGCTAGAAGAAAAATTATTTTTAGCTGATGAAGTGGCAATTTTTGCTACTTCCTCATTGCAGTCTAGAAATGAAATGCTTGATGCGGCTAAAACAGGCGGCTTAGGTCGAGCCGATGCTTACAAAGCTATGTTGGTAGCTAATGATGGCGTAAACACGCAAGCCCGACAGGATGGTATTAGTTTATTTGTGTCACAAGGATTAGGCGATCAAATAACATTTAATCCTTTAGCGGAGGATTTAGATAGCGCTGAAAACAAAGAAGCATTTACCAAAAGACAGCAACAGGCTAAATTAGCCTCTGAACATTACGGTGTGTCAGTATCGCCATTGACTGATAGCGAAGCTAACTCGCTAAGCAGTGCCGTTACTCAAATGACCCCCGTTGAAAAAATAGAGTTAATTAATTTAGTTGGTAGCGACTCCGCTTTATGGGGTCAAATTGCACCAAAGCAACAAGGCGTGTTCGCTCAAGCGGCGGCTAGTGGCGATAGGTTAGTTCAACAAACTGTATTTAAAGGGCAAGATTTGTTAGCTAATAAATTAGTTAAAACTTTAAAAATAGACGATGGTTATATGTCAGATTTTAATGATATGGTCGGAACTATTTATGGCCCTAATGATAAACGCGACACGTTAGATACTGCTTTAAATTATTATTACGGTTCGTTAGAAGCTGGTGAAGATGAATATGAACCATCAAAGTTTAAGGCCGCTGTGCAAGCTGTTACAGGCGGGGTAGCAAAAATGCGAGGATACCCTACCCAATTACCTAGAGGAATTCCTGACTACGATGTAGATTCTTATTTTGACAGCTTAGGATTTTCTGACGAAAAAATTGTAGCTGTTGCAGGGCAAGGCAATTATCATTTATACAATGATGCAGGCATTCCTATCTATGGGAAAAATGGTATGCCAGTAAATTTTAATGTTACTCAAGACAAAATTTATGAAATGAAAGCGCAACAAGGAAGTGGCTTGTTTGTAGAAGCTAGGCGCAAAAAGTTTTTAACGCCAGTTTTAGCTAGGGATTTATAATGCCTATTCTTTCTAATCAAGATCAGCGCGAATACTATCAAAATATGCGCGGCCCTCAAGAGGTTCGTGAAGACCCTACTTTTTTTGAGACTATGAGTGCAGGGCTTAATTTTGTTGTAGATGAAGAATTATCTGTTTCTAGTTTGTTAAATCGTCAAGGCTATCACGATAGGAATGAACAAATATTTAAAATGTCTAACGAAGGGTTTGATTTAAACCCTTATACCGATGTTACTGGCGAAATTGATTACGATAGAATAGCGCAAGATACAGGTTTAATAAAAACTAATCGTGAATTATACGACGAGCGCACAGCTATTTTACGCAAACGCAGAGAAGAAAATCAAGACGTTATGAGTAGGGGCAATGGATTTGCTCAGTTTTTGGGGAGCATGGGGGGTTATATGCTTGACCCTATTAACTTAGCCACTATGGGTATAGGTGTAGGGACTGCTTATAAAGGCATGAGTACATTAAGCCAAGCGTTAATGACAGGCAGAAATACAGCGGCTATTGCTGTAGCGTCCGAGTCAGCTATTCAGCCGTTAGTGTACAAACATAAGCATGATATTAATTCGCCTTATGAGTTTAATGATGCGCTTATGGCTATTGGCGCAACGGCTGTGGGTGCAGGGCTTATTGGTGGAGCAATGGGCGGTATTTCTGGATATTTTAGAAACCTTGCTAAAAATTCTTCCGAGCTTGTTAAGCCTCCTAAGCCGACTGATAATCTGGGTGCTGAAATAAAATTAACGCCAGAACAAGAATCTATAAATATTTTAGATAGAATGGGCGCACAATTAGCCGAGCAAAAAGCGGCTCTGCCTCCAAGAGTTGAAGAAACTATTTTAAAAGAATATGACGAATTTCAGCAGGGCCAATATAAATCATTAGAGGAGGTGGCTCAAAAATCTATTACGGAGCTTGAAAAAGAAATTGTTGAAATACGGAAAAAAAATAAAACTTGGGCTAGATGGATTGCAGAAACGGGCGGGTTAAACAAAGAGCGTTTTGCTAGAGAGGGGATTGACCCTGCCGCTATGTTGCCTAACGTAATTAAAGGCGGTTTTGGCAAGCCTGTATTTAGGGCAAAAGGTGGGTACGACCCTGATATGTTAGCCGAAAGGTTGAGAGAAGAAGGTTTTTTAGATATGCAGGGTGATAATGCCCTTGACCTTGTAGCCGATATGGTTAGAGACCCTGAAATGTTTATGCTAAAAGGTGTAGAAAAAGAAATAGAAGCCAGAAATTATCAAATTGGAATGTTAAGCGATGAAAATACTATTTTAGAAGATTATTACGGTGATGTTATTCGTTCTAATGTGGAAAAAGATATGGCACTTTTAGCGCAAAATAAAGCGTTTGAGGATGCAATGAATAAGCCTACAATATCTTATGAAGATTATGTTGCGGAAGCGTTGCCTCCTGCGCCTACTGCCACTAAAACAAGTCTGCAAAGAGAGCAGTTAAACTCGGAAGGGTTAGCAAATAATTATGATAGGGATATTGCTAACTTTGAGGCGCAAGACAATCGCCGCGTATTGGTAAATGGCAAATTAATTGATGGGGACGAGTACATGAAATCATTAGATGAACAAATTGAAGGCATTGAATCTGTAAGGGTGTGCGCTCTTGGCTAAATCACCTAAACAATTAGACCCTTTACATGGGGCATATAGCAAATGTATTGATATTGCTGTGGAAGCTGGGAAAATTTCTAAGTCTATGGGGCAAGAAATTTTAGCCGCCGAAAGTCCAGAAGATGCCATATCTAATTTAGTTAAAAACATATCCCGCGAAAAGCGAGAAAAAGCTATTCAATCTATTAGAATTGCGGAAAATTTTGATTTGTTAAAAACGCACCCGTCCGGAAACCCTATGACGGGCTTAATGTCATTAATGGTAAAAGATATTACCGGCAAAGCAAGTTACTTGAATGTAGATATGTTAGGCAAATCTTACACTAAAAAATATATGGCTAAGTGGGCTGATGCTTTGTCTATGTTTAGAACAAGAATGTTTGGATTGTCTCAAGATGAAGAAAGTTTGCATAAATTTATTGCCAGCGTCTACGGTAAAAATTCTGGTGATGCTAACATAGATAAAGCGGCAAAAGACTGGCTTGAAGTCGTTGATGATGCTAGAAGTGACTTTAACAGTATGGGCGGCAGTATTTCTAAAAATGAAAAATTTTTGTTGCCTCAAGCGCATGATATGCGAACCGTCCGAAACGCAGGGTTTGAAGAATGGCGCGCATTTATTATTAACAAGCTAGACCGTGATCAAATGCGAGACGATAAAGGGCGCGTATTGTCTGACAATAATTTTGAGGATTCTCTTAAATATGTGTATGACACTATCTCTACAGGGGGTTTAAACAAAGCTAAAGATTTTAGCGTTAGAAACTTAGGCACTAAACTATCTCGCAAAGGTTCAGAAAAAAGATTTTTGTTTTTTAAAGATGCGGATTCGTGGATTGAGTATCAAAATAAATTTGGCAAAGGCGACATTCTTACTACTTTAACTGACCACTTGCAAGCTATGGGTAATGATACAGCTTTAATGCGCGTATTTGGCACTAACCCAAAACAAACCTTTGAAATCTTAAAAACAGAAGCAGAAAAATTAGAGATTGCACAGGGGAGAGTAGTTAAGGATCGAACTAAATCCATGTTAAATGCTGTGTATAAAACAATTAGCGGTGATATTAATAACGGCGAATTAGTAACTTTAGCAGATGGTATGCAGTTTGTAAGAAACCTAGAGGTAGCATCTAAATTAGGCGGGGCAACACTATCGTCCGTAACTGACTTAGCAACTATTTCATTAACTGCTAATTATAATAAAATTCCTGCTGCTAAAGTGTATGCTAGGCAATTACAATTAATGAACCCAGCTAATGAAAAAGATAGAATTTTTGCGGCTAGAATGGGATTAATATTTGACGGGTGGTTTGGTCGCGCTCATTCTGCGAATAGGTTTTCGGACACTTATGGAACTGGCTCTAGTGCAAAAACCGCCGAAGGTGTATTGAGATTTTCAGGATTAGAAGTATATACCGAATCAGGGCGTAAAGCATTTGGCATGGAGTTTTCAGCAATGCTGTCTGATAACTTTAGCAAAACATTTGATGATTTAGACCCTGTAATACAACGTGCTTTTAAAACATATCAAATTACAAAAACAGACTGGAACAATTTTAGAGCAACCAAACCATTAGATTTAAAAGGTTCTAAGTTTGCTGACTTAACTAAAGATGAAAGCATGAAGTTTCATTCTATGATTTTGTCAGAATCAGATTATGCCGTTCCTACGCCTGATGCGCGAGTAAGGGCAATAGCAACAGGAGGCACAGAAAGAGGCACAGTGTGGGGGCAAATTGCTCGTTCAGCCATGATGATTAAATCATTTCCTATTACCATAGCTACAACTCATTTATATCGTGGTGCTACGCAGGCAACAGCGGGCGGCAAAATGATGTACTTAGGCTCATTTGCGACTGCTACCACTTTAATGGGTGCTTTTGCATTACAAATAAAAGACCTTGCGGCAGGACGAAATCCAAGACCTATGGACGACCCAGAAGATTGGGTAACTGCTTTTGTGCAGGGAGGTTCGGGAAGTTTGTTGGCTGATTATGTAGTATCTGATGTGAACAAGTATGGGCGCGGGTTTGTTGAAACATTGCTTGGGCCTATGGCGGGGCTTACTAATGATACTTACAAATTTACAGTAGGTAATATTAGAGAGGCTATTATAGGTGAAGAAACCAATGTTTTAGGAGAGGGCGCTAAGTTTGTAAAAGATATTACCCCTGACCCGTGGCAGGTACAGCTATTCACAAATTCTATGTTTGACAATATACGCTTAATGGTTGACCCTGATTATCAATCTACACTAAACAAAATTAGAACTAAAAGGTATAAAGAATACGGGCAAGATTATTGGTGGGAGCAAGGTGAAACTCCTACCGAAGTCTTAGAAGATTTACAGTAAAAAATCTGATATAATCAACAGAACTATTGAGGCTACAAAATGACATTAACAGCGGCAACTACTAGAAACGATTATACGGCTACAAGCGGTCAGACCGTTTTCCCGTATACGTTTACCGCATTATCTGATACTGATATAAAGGTTGTCAAGAACGGTGTAACTTTAACGCTAGGCGGCAGTAATGACTACACTGTCAGCGGTATAGGTAGTTACGGCGGTAACGTTACGCTAAACGTAGGCGCTACTACAGGGGATACGTTATCTGTGTACCTTGATATGCCTATTGACCGCACTACTAACTACCAAAACTCAGGGGACTTTCTAGCCGCTGATGTAAACGGTGATGTAGATAAAGCATACATTGCTATGCAACAGCTATCTACTAAACTAGCGCAAGGGGTACGCAAGCCTGTAGCTGATTCTAGTTCTATTAACATGGAGCTACCAGACGCGGCTACACGCGCTAATAAGGTTCTAGGGTTTGATTCTTCTGGCGGTGTAGAAGCTAAAGTAATAGAGGGCGTTCAGTCGAGCATAAAAAATGTTAAAGATTACGGGGCTAAAGGTGACGGAGCAACCGATGATAGCGCGGCTATTCAGGCGGTATTAGACTTAAAGGGTCACGTTTATATCCCTAGCGGAACATATGTAATTAACACTACTTTAAGAATAAAGTCTAATACCATGCTTTATGGCGATGGTATCGAAGCTACTATTTTAAAAGAAGGTGGCGCAGGAACAACCCTTTCTACAATGTTTACGTCTATTCTGGTTAATCAGGCATACTTTGATAATGATGCGGCTGGCAATGATTCAATGCACGTTGAGAATATTGCATTTCATGGGCAAAGGTCTACTCCTATTGCTGACGGATCAGTAACTACCAACAAGGGAATAGGGGGTGTTTACTTAAAATACGCATCTCGGTCTCGAATTAGAGATTGTTATTTTAAAGACGGGTGGTGTGGGTTTGTTATTACTGGAACTCGTACAGGGTTTGATTCTCAATCACAAAATTCAATATTTGATTGCACTGTATATAACGCAACATCATGGAATCAAAATGGGAATGCTGGTGTTCCAAGAGGAATATTAATTAATACTGCATATACTTATATGCGCGGCTGTTCGACTGGCTCTTGTGCTACAGGATTTTATATTGGCGGGGAACAACTTGTTGTTGATGCTTGTAACACTTTTAACTGGACGTATGACAATGGGTTCTATTGTTTAGCCCCTGAGTTAGCTATGTCTAACTGTCGTGCAGATGGAAACAACTTTGGTAACGGCATTGCTCTAGCGTATAACACTGGCGCACAGCTAACTAATTGCTTTGTTCAAGACTGCTCTAACATGGGCTTTAGAATACACGCTCCGCAAAGAAACACTCACCTGACTAACTGTAGTGCAATTAATTGTGGTTACGGATTTAGAGCAGAAAACACTCTTGATTTTACAGGGTCTACTGTTACTGCGGCAGATGAGGTTATTAACGTAGCACCTTCTGGCACATCTAACGTCACAGTAAGAATGGTTACTGTTGATCTAGGCACACCAATATCGGGCACACTGTTTACTGCTGATGGTTGGCTTAATATGTCTGGTGCTAGTGTTGCAGGGTTTAACGGATCGTTCCCTATCTACAGTATTGGCGGTAATATTATTAAGTACATATCTGAAGATGCTACTGTTGGCTCTGCTGGCGGTACTCCAGTAGTTAAATACTGCACCCATGACATTAACTTAAACAACATTGTTTCTGACACCTCTGAGCTAGACGGCATTCAATTACATGAAGCAGGTAATGTAGTAATTAACAATGCTACTGTTAGAACTGCTAAAAGAAATGGTGTGGGTATTGAAGATTCTAGGGCTATCACAGTACATAACTCTATGTTTTACGAGACATATAAATCCGCTGTTTACTCAGAAGATTCACGCAATGTTTGCGTAGACAATATTAAAACTTACGATACAAAAGGTGCGGCAGATTCGGCATCTAATAGAGGTGTTGTTAGTTGGTATCAAACGCAAGGCATTACAGTGACTAATGTTGTTGGCACTAGCTATAAAGATTTTTGGGTTTCTCAATTATCTACTGCCGAGACATTACCAAGTACAGGTATCGTTAAAGATAACTTTAGAACAGATAACATCACACAACTTGATTACACTAAGTTCCCTATTCATTACGAAGGTTCTGGGTCAGGCACTCCTGAAAGCGTTGTTAATGCGGGAATAGGGTCGGTGTGGTATAGGAAAGACGGAGGGGCAAACACATCTTTATACATTAAAGAATCTGGTACAGGCTCTACTGGCTGGATAGCTAAATAACTAAGAGGTTTAAAATGTCAAATCCATTTGAAGGAAAACGAGGACACTTAAACGGTAGCGTAGTTGATATGCTACCTGTCACTCCAAGCAATAGCACAGACCTATCTAGCGTAGGCATAGGGCTATACATTACAGGCGCAGGTGACGTGACTTTTCACAACGTAGATGGAGTGTCTAGGACGGTTGCTGTCCCCGATAACTTTTATCTTATTTGTTCGGTCAAGCGTGTGCTATCTACCGGCACTACTGCTACTGGCATACACGCTCTAATAGCATGATTAACGCTAACCTAAGCGCATTTTCTGTAGGCAAGGCTGTAGGTCGTGGTGATAGCGTTCCTAAGTCATGGCAATATACAGGTGATAGCTTTAGTGTAGGGGGGCAAACTTCTACCCCTATGGGTATAACTTGGGACGGTACTCACTTCTGGGTTATAGATTTAAGTTCTAGGAACGTCTACAAATATACATCATCAGGAACTTATACGGGCACAAGTTTTGTCGCTAACCAAGATATTGACCCCAGAGATATTGTATGGGATGGGACTCACTTCTGGGTTACAAGTAGAAACTTAGATCAAGCCTCTCAGTATACATCGTCAGGAACGTATACAGGAACCTCATTTAGCATAGCAAGCCAAGACACTAGCCCTATGGGTATGACTTGGGACGGGACGCACTTCTGGGTTGTAGGTAATACCACAGATACAGCCTATCAATATACTTCCGTAGGGGTATATACAGGAACCTCCTTTAGCGTAGCAAGCCAAGGCACAAGCCCCAGAGGGATAACTTGGGATGGCACTAATTTTTATGTTATAGATAGTAACACGGATGTTGTCTATCAATATACTTCCGTGGGGGTTTATACAGGCATTAACTTTAGTGTCTCTAGCCAAGAATTTGCCTCGTCAGGAATAACATGGGACGGGAACAGTTTATGGGTAATCGGATCTGGCACAGACACAGCATACAAATACTCATTCTTACCAACACCATAAGGAATTATTATGGACAAGTTAAAACAATTCTGGCGTAGCCGTAGCAACCGTTGGCAGGTCTTTGGTATAACCTTAGCGGCTTTGCAAGTGTAAGTTTTACAACTAAACCTATCTGCCGAGGCTATTATGTTAGCAAGCATTCTATTTGGCATGGGCGGTATATTCTTTCGGTATCAAACTACG
>Ga0206126_10005296_pt1 | contig 11923 bp, 9 predicted proteins | sample Helgoland_Spring_5_FD_148621 | JGI IMG/M metagenome (GOLD analysis project Ga0206126, IMG submission 148621) | Pelagic subsurface seawater microbial communities from Kabeltonne, Helgoland, North Sea - Helgoland_Spring_Bloom_20160412_1 | ecosystem: Environmental > Aquatic > Marine > Epipelagic ...
CAGCTGATTTTTTCCATAAATTACAACCTGAGTCTATGACCTTTTTTCTTCAAAACACAGGACATTATCCCCATATTGAAACTCCAAAAGAAGTACTAAAAGCATTTTTTAAATTTCATAATTCAATTTAAACCCTACCTTATGTTAAACCGAATAGTTTTTTTAATTACTTTATTTTTAATTTCATTTTGTAATTCACCACACAAAAAACAACCTCAAGTGCAGCAAAAAAAATTACAGCACATAGTATTGATTAAATACAAGGAAAATACATCTCCAAAAGAATTCAAAGTCATTGAGAAGGGAGCTTATTCACTCAGAGAAATTGCTGGAGTAAAAAACCTCAATTATTCTGAAAATGTATCCCCAGAAAAGCTTAACAAGGGCTATACTCACAGTCTAACCATGTATTTTGAAACTGAAAAGGATCGAGATGAAATATACCTTCCTCATTCAATTCATCAGGAATTTATAAAGCTTTTTGTCCCTTTTACAACTGATATATTGGTCTATGATTATTGGGAATAAGTTTTTATGGATTTAAAAATGATAAACTTAATCTATCTACAATGATGATCAGCTGCTCGAGTTGCCACTTGAATATTGGGTTTCATATTTACTTGATAACCTAAAGAATTGGCCCACCCTCGGGATGCATTAACCAACCGATTCGATTTAAAGCTTTCATCTTCATTATAATCCATGTCGATTTGAACTTCAATACCAAGGGCTTTTTTCATCTTTTCGGCAATTTTAATACTCATTTCAGTTTCCTTCCATAAACGGGTCCATAGATCTTTGATTTTAGGGACACCAATTTTATGAACGATATAGTGAACTCCACGATTTCCTAATCGATAAGCAATAACGGTTGCATATTGAGTTTGCTTGGCTACGCTTTGTGAATCGGTTCCTACATGGATGGTAATAAAGGGATGTTTGGAAACCATGTTCTTGGTATAGGTAATTGGGTCGATTGAAGTCCCATGGATGTTTTTGAAATTCATATTATTAAAATTTAAACCCCCTAATCAAGAAGATTAGGGGGTTTGTATAGTTTATTTGATTCCTTGACCTTGAATGTAAGGAGCACCTTGGTCTTTAAATTCTTTTTCCAATGGAATAATTTTATTTGTATTTAGATCCAGAATTTTTTCTTCTATTTTTTGAATCATTTTTTGTGCTAATACCATGCTTTTTTGATGTAAAGCTGTTGGTCCATAGGTAGAAAATAATCCTCGATAAGCTACTCTAAGATGGGTGCCAATATTAGGAGAGTTACGCTCTCCAATTTCTCTTTTAGAAGCATTACCTTCAATAGTTGTTTTGAGTTTATCAATTTCGTTTTGAATGTTTTGAATTTTTTGATTCATTTCTCCGGGAACAATACTTGAATTTTTTAATGCAGTATTAAGAGCAGATAGTTTTTGTTCATTGCGTTCAAAAACATCTTCTAAAACATCAATTTTTTTAATCAAAGCATTCATATTGGTTCGGTATGTATCATAATCTTTGTATGAAGCACCTTTAAGAATCCCATTGCGAATTGGCTTCACATCAAAATCAACTGGATCATCCAATTGGGTAATGGTTCCATTCTCCTCTAGGTAAAGAGTAGCTGTATATTTTTGCGGAATTGCTAGTGCTCCCGAATTGTACTCAGGATTTTTTATCTTCCCATCCTCAGGAATAGAAAACGGATTAAAATGTTTTAAATCCCATGCAATTCGGTGAGTTCCTTTTTTGGCTTTTTCACTGATTTTACGAATGATATTGCCTTCAGGATCTTCAATAGTTAATAAAACTGATACCCCTTTTTCTTTTTCTTCATTATCCAAAGTCGCCCATCCAGGGAAAGGTACATTTAATTTTTTTTCATTTAATTTTTTTTCTTTCTTTTTACGATTTTCTTTTTGACTTGTAAAATCATCGGAAAGATGATAAGTGAAAACTGCTCCAAAAGTTGGGTTTTTAGAAAAAAAGTAGTCTGCACCTGTGTTTCCAACATTACTTCTTGGGACATACCATTTTGCAGTTCTAGGCGCAAATAATTTCCCTTTACGAGCAAGGTTTTCAGGAGTCATTTCTCGCAATGCACTATAATCATCGAGCACATAGAATCCTCGACCAAATGATGCTGCCACTAGGTCATTTTCTCTTTTTTGGATTACTAAATCCCTAAAAGGTAAAGTTGGTGTTCCAGGAAGCTTTTGCCATTCAGACCCCGAATTTAAACTTACATAAACCCCAAATTCTGTTGCTGCAAAAAACAAGTTTTTGTTTTTATGATCTTGAACAATCCTCCATACCAAAGTTCGTTTTGGGAGGTTGTTGCTGATTGATGTCCATGTTTTCCCAAGATCGGTACTTTTGTAGATGTAGGGGTTGAAGTCGCCTTCTTTGTGATTGTCCAAAACTACATATAAGGTGTTGGGATCATACAAATCTGCCTTGATGTCATTTACAAAGGAACGACTTGGAAGCCCTAGTTTAGTTACGGGGACTTGTGTCCATTGTGCTCCTCCATTTTGTGTAATTTGAATAAAACCATCATCGGTTCCAGCAAAAAGGACTCCCTCTTTTACAGGTGACTCTGACAAAGAGGTAATGGTATTGTAATTGGACATAGCTCCAACATCCCAAGGATTATCCCAACTTTGTTGACGCCCCATAATAGGAAGTTTTATGCGTTCTTCATTTCGAGTTAAGTCTCCCGAAATGGGTTTCCAATCATCTCCGCGACTTTCTGATTTCCATACTCGGTAGGAGGCGAAGTAGAGCCTACTGGGGTTGTGTGGACTGACCAAGATTGGAGCATCCCAGTTGAAGCGCTCATAAGGATCTCCTTCTCCAGCTTGTGGTTGAATCAGCAGAGGTTCTCCTGTAGTTAAATCTATTCGGTGTAAACCTCCTTGTTGAGTTTCTGCATAAATAATTTCGTTGTGTATTGGATCTGTAGCCGATTGATGTCCGTCAGCAAATAAGGTTTTGTACCAGTGTTTGTTTGCAATTCCTTCTCGTTCATCTGTTGCAGATGGTCCTCCGACAGACCCATTATCTTGGGTTCCACCAAATATACTGTAAAAGGGTTCCGCATTGTTTACGGCAACTTTATAGAACTGAGTTAGCGGAAGGTTTTTTATGTATCTCCAGTTTTTTGCCAAATCAAAACTCTCATAAATTCCTGCATCTGTTCCAATCATGAGGTAGTTGGGATCATCTTTTTTGAATATCAAAGCATGATTATCTGAATGTTTTTTCTCTTCTTTTAATTGTTCAAAGTTTTTCCCTCCGTCCTCTGAAGTTAAAACCCTGACATTCATGAGATACAAACGATCAAATTTGTGTGGACTTGCATAAAGTTCTTGATAGTAATGCGGACCTGTACCTCCAGAAACTGTATCTGACATTTTAGACCAAGAATTACCGTTGTCTTCTGATCGATAAACTCCACCTTTAGTTCTATCCAGTTCTATTGCAGCATAGAGCACATTTGATTTTTGAGGAGAAATGGCTAAACCAATTTTCCCCATATTGGACTCAGGTAATCCATTGCTAAGTTTTTCCCAACTTTCTCCACCATCTCTAGAACGGTGAATTCCCGATCCAGGACCTCCCCCCATATAGGCGGCAACGGTCCGATGTCGATCCCAGCTTGCTGCATATAAAACTTCAGGATTTGTTGGATCAATAACTAAATCGGTAGCTCCTGTCCATTGGGAGTTTCCTAAAACACGTTTCCATGTTTTACCTCCATTGGTTGTTTTATAAACACCTCGTTCTCCTCCTTTTTTCCATAGAGGACCTTGACTTGCTACCCAAACAACATCTGAGTTGTTAGGGTGCACGATGATTTTTGAAATATGTTCAGAATTTTTTAATCCCATGTTCTTCCATGTACCCCCATTATTGGTACTTAGGTAAACTCCATCTCCATAACCAACATGACGTCCTCCAACATTTTCTCCACTTCCTACCCAAATACGAGCAGGGTTGTTGGGATCGATGGTAATACAACCCGTTGAATATGAAACTTGATCATCAAAAATAGGCGTCCAAGTAGTTCCCGAATTTTCAGTTTTCCATATTCCCCCTGACCCAACGGCAACATACCAAATATTATTGTTTTCAGGATGAATGGCAATATCTGCGATTCTTCCAGATAAAAAAGCAGGTCCTATGTTCCTAAATTTAAAGGCATCCAAAGAGATAGGATCTGATTTTTTTTGAGATGATTTTTTGCGTTGGGCTTCAACATTAAATCCATTCAGCAATAAAGTGAAACTGACAAGTGCAATAATAAAATTCTTCATAAGTAGTGAGTTATCAATTTGATTTAATAAATGTACAAAAAAACAAACTTTTTTCCGCGTCCGTTTTGATTCTCCAAAAATCAATAAAAGCTAGTTTGCAAATAATAATTTTTTCACCTTTTTTGAAAGCCAGAGAAGTGAAATCATATTGGGGATTGCCATAAGTGCAAAAGACAAATCGATTATTCCGATAACTAGATCAACTGTTGCTATTGCAAAAAAAACAATACTAATAATATAAATGTAATTGTACCAATTCCCCCAAGATATTTGGGTTAAATACCGCAAGCATTTAACACCATAATAAGAATAGGTAAATAAGCTTGAAATTCCGAAAACAAAAACCATCAACAACAACAATTCATCTCCAATTCCATAAAAAAGTCTTTTGAAAGCCTCAAGGGTAAGTTCAATTCCATTCAATTCTCCAACTTCTGTTGCTCCACTAATTATGATTATTAAGCCCGTAATTGAGCATACTAAAACGGTGTCCAACAAGGGTCCTAAAGAGGCAACTAATCCCTCATCAATTGGATTTTTGGTATTGGATTGGCCATGATACATGGGTGCATTACCCACACCACTTTCATTAGAAAAAACAGCTCTGCGAACTCCGAGAATAAGCAGCGCCCAAAAACTGCCATTTGCCACCGCCTGAAAAGAAAAAGCTTGATCGAATATTTTTTGAAAAGCTGGAATTATTGCTTCTGCATTAAGGGCAAGCATAATAATACCCATGCTAAAATATAAGCCCACCATTAATGGGACTAGCATGGAGGTTACAGTGACTATTTTTTTTAAACCTCCTAAAATTACTAATGCACTCAGAACTGCTAATACAACTCCGATGATGAGCTTCCAATTTAAAATTCCTAAATTCAAATATTGATTGGGTTCAATTACAGTTACTATGGTTTGGGTCAACTGGTTTGCTGTAAAAGCAGGGAGTACTCCAAATAAACCAGCAATGGAAAACCAAACAGCAAAAGTTTTACCATAACGGGGAACGGCAATTCTCATATAATACATCGGTCCTCCTAATGGACTACCGTCTTCTTCTTTTTCTCTAAAAAGAACCGCCAGTGTACAAGAATAAAATTTGATGATTGCTCCTAGTATTGCTGTAGCCCACATCCATAACAAAACTCCAGGACCTCCCATATAAATAGCAATTGCTACTCCTGAAATATTTCCCAACCCAACCGTTGAAGCTAAAACTGCGGATAAGGCTTGAAATCTTGAAATTCCTGCACCTCTTTCTTTACTAAAAAGAAGTTTTGAGGCACTTTTGATAAACAACAAAGGTTTTCCTCTGGATTGAATAAGTAAAAATACGCCTCCCCCAATAATAAGAAGAAACATAATCAACTCTATGGAACTGATTAATTCTTGAAGAAGTGTGGATAATAATTCCATGAAGAATAAAGATAAAAAAAAGCCAAGACTAAAGTCCTGGCTAAAAAACACATTTTTTTTACCAAATATAAACTCGGTCTTCAGGTTTTAAATACATTGAATCTCCTTCTTTTACATTGAAGGTAGCGTAAAAGGCATCCATATTTTTTAGTGGTTGCATCGCTCTTTGAATTCCAGGAGAATGCGGATCTGTTCGCACTTGATTTTTAAGTGCTTCATCTCTAGTTTTAGTTCTCCAAACAGTTCCCCATGAAAGGAAAAAACGTTCTTCAGCAGAAAACCCATCGATTGGATCGGGTTTTCCATGTTTTTTGAAATGTAATTCTAAAGCGTCAAATGAAGCATTAATACCTCCTAAATCCCCTATGTTCTCTCCTAATGTAAATTTCCCATTGATAAAAACCTCGGGGAGTACCTCTAAAGTACTGTACTGATCTGCTAGTTTTTCTCCAAGATTATTAAATTCAGTCAAATCATCTTCTGACCACCAATTCACTAGGTTTCCTTCTGCATCATAATCGGCACCACTATCGTCAAACCCATGAGAAATTTCGTGGCCAATAATTCCACCAATGGCCCCATAATTAATAGCTGCATCTGCTTTAAAATCGAAGAAAGGCGGTTGTAAAATTGCAGCAGGAAAAACGATCTCATTATAGGTTGGGTTGTAGTATGCATTTACAGTTTGAGGAGACATAAACCACTTGGTTTTATCTACTGGTTTTTTCAAGTCTTCAAGATCTTTCATGAAATAGAAGCGAGCAATGTTCAGTACTGCTCCCAAATAAGAAACACGCTGTCCTGAATCTTTTAGAGATAATTTTTGATAATCTTCCCATTGATCGGGATAACCAACTTTAACAGTCGTTTTTTCGAGCTTTTCGATGGCTTTACTTTTTGTTGAAGCATCCATCCATTCTAACTTATTGATTCGAATTTTATAGGCTTCAATTAAATTACTAACCAGTTCTTTGATTTTTTCTTTAGCTTGGGGAGGGAATTTTTTAGCAACATAGAGTTTCCCTAAGGGCTGCCCTAAACTTCCATTGACTATTCTTAAGGCTATTTTTTCAAGGGGTTCTTGAGTTTTAGCACCTCCAAGTATTTTGTAATAAAAGTCCCAGTTAGTTTTATCCATTTCAGTTGAAAGCCTACTTGCAAATCGATCTACTAGGGACCATTTTAAATATGTTTTCCAATCTTGAACGCTGTTATTTTTTAATAATTCATCCAATGAGGCAAAATAACCTTGGTCGGTAATTATGATATCTCGATCCAGACCTTTTGCTCCAATTTCACTGAAATATGAAGACCAGCTTATTGATGGAATTAATAGTTGTAACCCTTTTATTGATGTGGGATTGTAACGTTTTGCTGGATCTCGACGTTCTACCTTATTCATTCGAGCAGCTGCCATTTGAGTTTCCATAGCAACTACGGTTGATGCTAATTCAGTTGTTTGTTCTAAATCAATATATTTAAGCATACGAGCTACATGAGCTTCATATTGCTCCATTATTTTTTTCGAGTCATCATCATCCTTGAGGTAATAATCTCTTTCGATCCCTAAGGCACCCGGATACATATGTGGAGCATTTTTATTACTGTCTTTGGCATCAGAAGAAACATAAAATCCTAAAATACCTCCACCTCCAATAGGTTCTGTATAAATCAAATAATTTTGGATCCCTTCTAATGAGATTATTTCATCGATTTTTTTTAAATAAGGTCTCAGCGGATCAATTCCTTCAGCATTTCTTTTGATGGTATCGTTTATCAACTTAAAAAATATTACTGCTTTTCCTTCATCAGAATTTTCATCAAGTTGGGTTTTTGAAGCTTCTTTTAATAGAGCAAGGACATCTTCATCTGTTTTTTTGCGAACTTCGTATGCACTGCCCCAACGAGTTCTATCATCAGGGATTTTTGTGTTGGCCATCCAGGTTCCGTTTACATAATTATAAAAATTATCTTGAGGACGAACAGTAGTATCTAGTAATGAAATGTCAATTCCAAAAGATTTTTCTGAAACCTTATTACATCCAACGATTAGGGCAGCAAGGGTAAGTGTGTATGCTAAAATGGAAAACGTATTTTTCATAAAAAATAAATTTAAAACTTTTAAAGGTATTGCTTTTTTCCAAGCTTATCAATTGCAATAAACAACTATTGTTTTGCTATGATTAGGGTTGCTTTGGTTCCTGTAGCAAGATTCCATTGGTTAGCCATGAGCAACATTCCTTCATTATCGTATACTCTGATTTCAGCAGTATTTGGTCCTGATTCACCTTGGTTAAGAGCCACAAAATCAATTTTGTTAAAGCCTGAAATTAAATCAACGGTTAACTGTTTGAATCTTTCTTGAAGCAATACATTAGCCTCAATAACACGATCATTAAACAATATTTTTACTCGATCTCCATCTGCTGCTTCATGATCTCTGAAAATTACATGAACATAGGGGGCATTGCTTTTGAAATCTCCTAAATATTGATCGACCTTAAAATCGTTTGGATTTTTTTCTTTTTCAGGGGATCGTAACTTATTGAGATAGTATTCTCCGGGATCAACAAAGGTCTCTTGTTGATTCATTTCAATTTTTGGGCGGTCAAAATATTCGTTTTTATTGCTCGGGTCGGGTGTGTTTTTAAAAAAATCCTTTTTCAAATAATCGGGGAGATCGCTGGGGTCTTCCTTGGGCAACAGAAGAGACTCTTTGTTCCCTTCGGTTTCAAATTCTTGAGGTTTTAGCTCAAAGGTTTGAGCTTGTAATAAATTTAAACCAAACAAAAGGCTTGCAAAAAAACTGAATCTTTTCCAATCGGATTTCATAATTCAAACCTAATATATATTTTTTTGGAATGAAATTTTTTAACAGGGATTTAATTCCCCAATGAATTATATTCTTTGAGAAACCTTGTCAATTCTTTTTCGGTTTTCAAAACCAGATCTACAGGATTGATTTTTTTATAAAGTTGGTTCATTAATCGAACAAAAGGGGATGGAATATAAACTAGGTAAGCTTTTAAAAATTTATTGTTTTTGATTTGGGCTAAATAAAAAGGGTTCAGTGGATTTGCAAATTTAACTTTTGATGTATTGACCAAATAAGTAAATGAGTTTCCTGAGTTAAAAGATTGGACAAAATTCAAATCTTTTTTTAATAATCCCAAACTAATGTAACCCAAAGCCTTTGAGTAAAGCAGATTCCTTTTTGTATTGGTGTAAAGGAAAATGCTCCCCAAAGGAGTTTTAATTTCTTTGATTTTAAAAAGATTTGAGGTTGATTTTTCCATAGTAGTTTAACTTACAATACCTAAAGGGGTAGTCTCTTTCCATTTTCCAAGGGTAAAATCAGGAAACTGTTGTGGAGCGCCTTCCTGAGTTATGGAGGCTCCTGAGAGGGGTGTTACTGCACTCCAAAAACAACCCTCGTACACATTCTGATCTAGAGGTAAACCTTGCTGTAAGCATTCTACAATACGATGAATCATAATCCCGTCCATTCCTCCATGACCACTGTTTTGAGTTTTTTGATTGAGCTTTTTATACAAGGGGTGATCATATTTTTCATAGAGGAGTTCCAATGCCTCTCCTTGAATCCATGAATGATGGTTTTCGGTAACTCCCTCAAAGCCTCCTTCTAATGCTACTCGGGTTGGAAAACCTGCGAGAACTCCCTTGGTACCTTGAATAAGGTTGTGGCGTGTGTAGGGTCTTGGACTGGTTTCATCCCACTGAATCATTATGGTTCTTCCCAAATGAGTTTTGATGATGGAGGTGTTTAGGTCTCCATTTTGGTAATCCAGCTGATTCCATTTATGATTGGGGGCATAGTTTTTTTTGGCGTATAGTTTTCTACCCATTGCAGGAGTAGAATAGGAAACGATACTTTTGAAATTATCATCTGTACGCGCAATATTCATGTATTGGGCAACGGGTCCAAGCCCATGAGTGGGATATAGGTTTCCTTTACCATTTGCGTAATGATGGGTTCTCCAAGAGCCTGTTCCTCGCTTTTGTTCTTCCATTTGAAAACGCAGGTCATGAATATAAGCTGCTTCTGCATGTAATAGTTCACCAATAACTCCTTGACGGCACATGTTGAGGTACATCAATTCGGTTCTTCCGTAATTGACATTTTCCATCATCATACAATGTTTTTGTGTTTCTTCTGAAGTACGGACAATACCCCACATTTCTTCTAAAGTAGTTGCAATGGGAACCTCTACAAAAGAATGAGCGCCACTTTCCATGCTTTTAATTACCATGGGCGCATGATTTTTCCAATTGGTAGCAATAAATACAACATTAGGTTTTACTTCTTTGAGCATGGTTTTCCACAAGTTTTCATCTCCAAAATAAGTTGCGATGTTTTGATGACGTTGTCCTTTTCCAATATCAGAAGCAATTTTTTTCCAACGAACTACATTATCTTCATAAAGGTCACTTATGGCTACTACTTCGGTGTTTTCTAGGGATGCTAAAACTTTAAGGTGGTCTCCCCCACGAGCTCCAACACCAATAAAGGCAGCACGTAAATTTGGGATTTTGGGTGCAGCATAACCTCCCATATAAATTCCATTTGTAGTTGCTTTTGGATTCATACAATTTTCTAATAAGAAGGGTGACGTTATTGCAGCAGCAGATAGAGATGAAGTTTTTATGAAAGATCGGCGGTCAAATTTTTTCATGGAATTTGATTTATTATAAGAAAGGTATGTATTTTTTTAATACAGAGTTGGTGGCAGGCTAGACGGGACTTTTTTTGTTCAATGATTTTTTTATCTTGTACATAATAAAATCACAAACCTTTTGTCTAAAATTATTTTATCTCAAGCCCCAGCGCGAATTTGTCTTTTTGGGGATCATCAAGATTATTTACAACTTCCAGTAATTGCTTGTGCTATTGATCGTAAGATTCAAATTAAGGCTGAAGTTAATGACAGGAATTGTTTTTTTATTCATAAAATTAATATGAATGAGTCGGTTACCCTTCCACTTTCAACAGATAAAATCACAATCACAAAAACAGATTACCTTCAAACAGCCCTGAGGGTTCTTAGTCGACACGGTTGTATTCCTAACAGAGGATATGATGTTGAAATCAAGGGTGACATACCTATAAATGCAGGCTTGTCTAGTTCTTCAGCTTTAACCATTGCTTGGATTCAGTTTTTGATTGAAGCTTATGGAATTGAAGAAGAAGTAACACCGGATTTAATAGCTCTACTGGCATATGAAACAGAAGTGTTGGAGCACAATACCTCTGGGGGAAAAATGGACCAATTTACCATCGCATTGGGAAATATGATTTATTTAAACACCTTCAATAATAACTACACGACTTTTTCAAATCCAATAGGTCAATTGGTAATCGGAGTTTCGGGAATAGCAAAAGATACTTTTAGTTCTCTAAGCTATTTAAAAGAGAATTCTTTGAAAGCAATTGGTCAAGTAAAACAAAAGCTGATTTCATTCGAAATTTCAAAAGCACTAATTTTCGATTTAGAATATTATTTAACCTTTGTTACTCTTGATTTAGCACCTTTTCTCAGAGCAGCAATCACAAACCATCACCTTACAAAACTTGCAAAGCTTGAACTAGAAAAAACGAATCCCAGCCTAATTTCTTTGGGGAAGTTGATGAATCTGCATCATGAACAACTTCAAAATAATCTAAAAATCACTCTTCCTAAAATTGATGATATGATTCAGGCTGTGCTGGATGCGGGAGCTTACGGAGCCAAAATTGTGGGTTCGGGTGGAGGAGGTTGCATTGTTGCTTTGACAGACCAAAACAACACGAAAGATATCATAGAATCCTTGAAAAATGTAGGTGCAGTTGATGCTTTTTCTGTTGTCCAATCGAGGGGGAGTAAATCCAAAAAAACCATCTGATGAATACCTCTTTACTTATTCTGGCTGCAGGAATGTCTTCTCGGATGAAAGCTTCTTCATCGAATCAAATTGAATATAAAAAACTACATCAGGCAAACACCCGATCAAAAGGACTCATCGAAATTGGAACGGATTCAAAACCGTTGATCTATTATTTGTTGTTCAATGCCCAACAAGCAGGCTATAAAACAATATACCTTATTACAGGAAAAGATTCATCTCTTTTTCGACGAATTATTAAAGGCTTTTCGGACTTGAATCATCTTCAGATAAAATATGTCACTCAACATATT
>Ga0206126_10005300_pt1 | contig 11911 bp, 10 predicted proteins | sample Helgoland_Spring_5_FD_148621 | JGI IMG/M metagenome (GOLD analysis project Ga0206126, IMG submission 148621) | Pelagic subsurface seawater microbial communities from Kabeltonne, Helgoland, North Sea - Helgoland_Spring_Bloom_20160412_1 | ecosystem: Environmental > Aquatic > Marine > Epipelagic ...
AATGCAAGGTTTAAATGTGTTAATTTACAATATTCAATATTATTGTTTAAATCGAATCTATAGGAGGGCAAATAACCAACTATCCTTGCTGATTTATCTGTTGTAATTATTTCATCTTCAATGTTTTCATCTTTTGAACAGGAAATTAATACTAAAAAATAAACAAAAAATAAACGCTTAAACATTTGAATTAGTGTTTTTATTATTTAAATATATCGCTAAAAAATATATTATTGGGGTCATGAGCAACCAAGTTGATTGAGATTGAAAAGTAACAGGTCTACCTAATATTTCAAAAAGAGTGGGATTGAAGTAAGAACCTAAAGGCATTAAAGGCCCCCAAGATAAATCTCCACTTGAACCTAATTGTAAATGATAAATAAATGCTTCAACATAAATGTTTTGTGCCACAAACCAAATAAGAAGAATAAGGAAAACAGACCAATTCCATTTTTTTAGTGGATCTATAGTTTTATTAAATATTTTCTTAATTATAAATAATCCAATCCAAACAATAAAAACATCACCTAATGAATTTAAAACCCAATTAAAATCTTGAGGAATAGCACAATTTAAAGCATCTGATCTTCTTTGGTTAACCGGAAGACCATCAAAAAGACCATAGGTCAGCCATAGTTCAAATCCAGCCGCACAAATAAAGAAAGTTAAACATAAAATTACAGCTGTATTATAAGAAATATTTTTAGTTATTAAATAATAAAGTCCCAAAAAAACAGGAGATAATGCAAAAGCATAAAGTCTTATAACAAGCCAAAGTTCATCACTAGTTAATTCACACATATTTATTTGATTACTACAACAATAAAGCTAATGATTTTAGGACAAACTTAATTCTTCCCATTTTTTCATTAGTAAATCTAAATCAGATTTTTTCCTTTTATAGTTTGAAAAGAAATTGTTTCTGGATATTGTTTTCTCATAATCATTTTCTAAATCTTTATCGATGACAGAAATTTCGTTTTCTAATTTTGAAATTTTACTTTCAATATTACTAATCCTTTTTTTTAATTCTCTATCTTTTGAATTATTAATATTTTTATTCTTTTTTAAACTTATTACTTTGTCTTTCTTTTCGATTTCTCTAAAATCTTCAATTTTTCTTTGATTTAGGTAATAATCAATATCACCTAAGTATTCCTTAATTTTTTGGCTTTTAAATTCATACACTTTATTAGTTAGATTTTGTAGAAAATCTCTGTCATGTGAAACCAAGATTAAAGTTCCATCAAATTTAACAAGCGCTTGTTTTAAGACACTTTTAGATTTAATATCTAAATGATTAGTTGGCTCGTCCATTACTAATACATTAAAAGGTTGCAAAAGAAGTTTAGCAAGTGCTAATCTGTTTCTTTCACCTCCAGAGAGAACTCTTACATATTTTTCAACATCGTCACCTTTAAAAAGAAAAGAACCCAACACATCTCTAACTTTGGATCTATTTGTTTCATTTGCAGAATCTATCATTGTTTGCAATACGGTTTTAGAACCATCTAAATATTCTGCTTGATTTTGAGCAAAATATCCGATTTGAACGTTGTGACCTAATTTTGAATTTCCCGAAGATGGAGTTAGCTCACCAACCATAATTTTAGCTAAAGTAGATTTACCTTGTCCATTTTGTCCAACAAATGCAATTTTACTTTTTCTTTCAATAAGTAAATTTACATCAGACAGTACCATGTTATCACCATAGTTCTTTGATAAATTTTCGATTTCAGTAACAACTTTTCCTGGATTTATTGAAATGTTAAAGTTTAATTTCATAACACTATTGTCATCTTGATCGACTTCAATTCTATCAATTTTTTCAATTTTCTTAATAAGAGATTGAGCCATTGAAGCTTTTGAAGCTTTTGCTTTAAACTTTTGAATTAATTTCTCTGTGTGCTGAATATGTTTTTCCTGATTTTTTTGAGCACTAATTTGTTGAGATTTTATTTCTTCTCTTAAAACCAAATATTTTGAGTAGGGTTTATTAAAATCATAAATTCTTCCAAGGGAAATATCTATAGTTCTATTAGTTACATTGTTTAAAAACATTTTATCATGCGAAACAATAACTACTGCCCCTAAAAAAGATTTAAGAAAGTTTTCAAACCATATAATTGATTCAATATCTAAATGGTTTGTAGGCTCATCTAGTAATAACAAATCATTACTTTGAAGTAAAAGTTTAGCTAGTTCAATTCTCATTCTCCATCCACCTGAAAAAGTATCTGTATTTTTATGAAAATCTTCTCTTTTAAAACCAAGACCTTGTAGTATCTTTTCGGTATGTCCTTGATAATTATACCCTCCGATTAACTCATACCTATCATTAACATCACTTAAATCATTAATTAATTCTAAATAAGCCTGACTTTCATAATCTGTTCTCTGGCTTAATTGGGTATTAATTTCGTTTTGCTTTTGTTCAAGAGTTTTAATCTCACTAAATGCTTGATAGGCTTCCTCTAGAACAGTCCTTCCTTTATCAAAATCAATATCTTGTTTAAGAAATCCTATTTTTAAATCTTTCTCATAAGCAATAGAACCTGAATCCATTTCAGTTTCTTTAGACAAAAGTTTTAATAAGGTTGATTTTCCTGCTCCGTTTTTACCAATTAAACCCACCCTATCTCCAGATATTAGTTTAAATGATATTTCTTTAAACAAATATTCCCCAGAAAAGGAAACAGAAAGGTTATGTATGTTTAACATTAGCTAAAATTTCTGGCAAATGTAAATAATTCTATCAATCAAGTTTTACTAGTTTATCAAAACTATTTGAACTTTTTATAAGCTGATTATATTCCAAAATATTAATTCCTTTTGATGAATTAATAATTTGATAAATCATTGCTTTAGAAATATTACTTGCAGAAATACTTTTATACTTTGAAAATTGTCCAAAAAGAAACTTATCGATAAAAGAAAATAAAATTTTTCCAATTTTCTCACCAACTCTACTTTCATTTCTTTTTCCTAAAATTATACCTGGTTTTGCGATACTTAAATGATTTAATAAAAGTTTAGAAATATCTCTTTCAATCAAACCTTTAGTTTTGGGGTATAAAAAAATTGAATTAGGGTCTGATCCAACAGAGGATACTATAGAAATACTTTTTACTCCACAATTATTTGCAATCCTTGCTAAATTAATGCAATAATGGTAATCTACTTTTATAAAATTTTCAGCACTTCCAGCCTTTTTTCTTGTTGTTCCTAAAGCAATGTACAAATGATCAACCTCATTTAGGACGTTTTCAATATTAAGATTATCAAAATCAACAATTACATTTTTAATATTAGGGTTAGAATAATTTACTTTTTTTCTTGTTAAAGAAATTAGCTTAGGATAAAGGTTTGATAAATTTTTTAACAAATGAGAGCCAACCAAGCCTGTTGATCCTGCTATGCAAGGAATATGTTTTTTGTTAATCATTACATAATAAAGTTGTATAAAAAACCAGCGCATACTGCTCCAAGTAAAGGTCCAAAAACAGGAATCCAACTGTAAGACCAATCAGCGTTTTTATTCTTTCTAGGGAGTAATGAATAAACTAGTCTTGGACCGAAATCCCTAGCTGGGTTTATTGCAAAACCAGTTGTCCCACCAAGTGTCATTCCAATTACCCAAACTAAAATACCTACAGGAAGAGCATCTAAAGCGCCTAATCCAAAATTAACAACCTCACCTTCAATTTGTAAATTAGGTTCAACTATATAAAATATAGCAAATACTAAAATAAAAGTTGCAACAGTTTCACTAAAGAAATTATTTTTATAATTTCTAATAGCAGGGCCTGTACAAAAGGAACCTCTTACTGCATTTTCGTCTTTAGTTAATCTGTAATGATCTATATAAACAATATAAGCCAACCAACTACCAAACATTGCTGCTACAAGTTGAGTTATTAAATAACCAGGAACTAAAGACCATGAAAATTTTCCAGCCATAGCTAAGCCTACAGTTACCGCTGGGTTTAAATGAGCTCCACTAAACTGTCCTGTAATAAATACAGCTACAAAAACAGATAATCCCCAAGCCATACTTACTAAAATCCAATTGGAATTTTCACCTCCAATTGTATTTTTTAAGCTTGTATTTGCATTTACTCCAATTCCGAGTAACATTAGTATTGTTGTACCAATAAATTCAGCTAAAATAGAGTCCATATTATATTTTATTAATATTAGTTAGATTATAGAAAGATTTGAGTTGTTCATTTATCCAAACTTCGTTCTTAGATAGTTCATTTGACATGATTTCAACAACTTTTGGAGCAATTCTTATACTTTCTTTTATATTTAAAAATAAGCATCTAGATCGACGTGACATAATATCATCTAAATTTAATGCCATTTCATTATTAACAAAGTGAATTATCATTTCCTTAGACAAGAAAAAGTCATTACTTAAGGATTCTTTTGAAAAATCAATATCAATTAATCCATTCTTAATTTTCAAATTAGAGGTCTTGCTTTTAACAAATGATAATTTTGTTTTTTTCAGTGCAAGATCAATAACATTTTCTGCCATTCTTCTGTATGTTGTCCATTTACCTCCAATAATACTAACCATTCCAGATTCACTAACTATAATTTTATGTTTTCTTGATAAATCTTTAGACTTAGAACTAGAGTTATTAGCAACTAGCGGTCTTAATCCAACAAACACACTTTTTATATCTTTTTTTGTGGGATAAATCTCTAGGTAATTTTTAATATTTTCCAATATAAAATTAATTTCTTTTTGAGTTGATTCGGGATTAAAAGAAGGTTTATCAACAACGTTATCAGTAGTCCCTATAATTACATGATCTAGCCAAGGTACAGCAAACAACACTCTTCCATCAGATGTTTTTGGAACTAATATTCCAAAATTGCCATTTAAAAAACTTTTGTCAACTACCAAATGTACTCCTTGACTGGGTCTAATAACAGTTTTCAATTTATTAGAATCTAAATCCATAATTGATTTAGAAAAAACTCCAGTAGCATTAATAACATTCTCACTATAAATAGAAAAATCATTATTGTTTATAGTGTCATACGCAACTACACCTTTAAGTTTCCCGTTCTCTTTAATCAAAGATTCAACCGACATATAGTTGAGTAGAATAGCTTTATTAAATTCTGATGTTAAAGCAATATCTATTCCCAATCTTGAATCATCAAATTGTCCATCAAAATAAACAACACCTCCTTTTAATTGTTCTTTATCAACATTAGGAACTAATTCAATTGCATTTTTTTTATTAACTGTTCTAGATTTTTCAAAACTTAAATTACCTGAAATAAAATCATATATTTTTAAACCAAAAAAATAATAAAATTTCAAAAAATAATTATAAACTGGTATTAAAAAACCTACTTGTTTAACCAAGTGAGGTGCATTTTTTTTTAAGATATCTCTTTCTTTTAAAGCTTCGTAAACCAGACTTATTTGTCCCTTTTCTAAATACCTAACTCCTCCATGAATAAGTTTTGTACTTCTTGAAGATGTCCCCTTACAAAAGTCAAATTTTTCTAATAATATGACAGAATATCCTCTTGATGAAGCGTCCAACGCACAACCAAGTCCAGATGCACCACCTCCAATTACAATAAAGTCAAATTTTTTTTTATTATTTAATAATTTAATATTTAATGCTCTATTCAATTTTAAAGAACTTTTTTAATTCTATTTTCCCAGTTAGAAATAACTTTTTTATCATAATCTTGAACTTTAGGATCAAATTTCATTTCAATATCCCAAATACTTTTTATTTGGTCTATTGAATTCCAGAAACCTGTTGCTAGCCCAGCAAAGAAAGCAACACCTAAAGCGGTAGTTTCTGTGATTTTTGGTCTAATTACTTGAGTTTGCAATAAATTAGATTGAATTTGCATTAAAAGATTATTATTACTTGCTCCTCCATCTACTTTTAATTTATCAAAAGTAGTTCCTGAATCTTTTTGCATTTCAATTATTATTTCCCTAGATCTTAATGCTATTGCTTCAAGTGCAGCTCTAGCAATATGTCCTTTTTTAGTTCCTCTTGTGATTCCCATTATAGCTCCAGTAGCATTGGGATTCCAATAAGGTGCTCCAAGTCCAGATAAAGCAGAAATAAAAGTAACTCCTCCGTTATTATCTACCGTTTTTGCTAAATCTTCAATTTCTGAGGCATCATCAATAATATTCAATTGATCCCTTAACCATTGAACTATTGCTCCTGCAATAAACACACTGCCTTCTAAGGCATAAACTGTTTTGTTACCAATTTTCCAACCAATTGTAGTCAACATTCTATTGTTTGATTTAACTGGCTTATTTCCAGTATTCATCATGCAAAAACAACCTGTTCCATAAGTGTTTTTAACATCTCCTGGCTCAATACACATTTGACCAAATAGAGCAGCCTGTTGATCACCTGCAATTCCTGATATAGGAATTTCAAAACCTAGAATATCTAAATCAGTAGTTCCTATTATTTCTGAGCTGTCATAAACTTTGGCAAGCATTTTTTTTGGAACATTTAAAAGAGATAATAACTCATCATCCCAACTTAAAGTGTGAATATTAAACAGTAATGTTCTGCTTGCATTTGTGTAATCTGTGGCGTGTAATTTTTTATTTGTTAAGTTCCATATAAGCCATGTATCTATTGTGCCAAATAAAAGATCTCCATCTTCAGCGGCTTTTCTTATTGACTTATCTGAATCCAAAATCCATTTAATTTTTGTTCCAGAAAAGTAAGCATCTAATAATAAACCTGTTTTATTATAAAAGGTATTTGCTTTTCCTAAATGATCTAACTCATCACAAAATGTAGCAGTTCTTCTATCTTGCCAAACTATTGCATTATATACAGGTTTTCCAGTATGTTTGTTCCATACAACTGTTGTTTCTCGTTGATTTGTTATTCCAATGGAATCAATTTCATCAACACTAATATTAGATTTGTTTATTACATCGTGAATCGCTTTTAATTGAGTATTCCAAATTTCAATTGGATCGTGTTCAACCCAAGATTCTTTTGGAAAAATTTGAGTAAACTCAAATTGTGATATAGAAATTTGAATTCCATTTTTATCAAATAAAATAGCTCTTGAACTAGTTGTTCCTGCATCGATGGATAAAATGTATTTTTTCATAAAATTTAATTATTCAATTATTAATTCATCAGCAAATATCCAAGAGGGTAAATCAGCTCCGTGGTGCCATATAGGTGCTTTACTGATGTTATCTGCTATTATTTTAATGTACCTAGTTTTTAAATTCTTTGCATCAATAGAAAATGTTTGAATATCGTTTACTTTACTTTTTGGAGATAAATCAAATTTATTAAACGCTTTACCTAAACTTTTCCATTTTAAATTATCATCAGAGTGTAAAAACTCCACTTGCTCTGGAAAAAAAACAATGTGATTTGTTACTTGTAGAAAATTAATACTAATAGATTTTATTTCTTTTATTTGATCCAAATCTACAACTGCATTTAAATCATTTCCCTCAAAACCTAACCAGTTAGAATAAAAACTATTACCACCCAAAGCACCATCAGTTAATACTTTAGGATCTTCGTTTGCATATTTTTTAGGAGATGTTAAAAGAGTAATATTTTTTAAACTCGCAAGATTTTCTTTAATCGCAGTTTTCAAGGCCTTTTTATAGTTTACAACATAATCAGAAACTGTGAATCCCATTTCATTCATTAATGTGATATTATTATTAACACAAGTGTTATTAAAATCACTAAGTCTTTTTATCAATTTTGGATTAATGCTTTTTATATCGTTTTCTACATTAGTTAATTGAAATGAATCAGAAAAATTTTTTCTGTAAGATTCCAAAATTGCATAATCTATAGAAATTTTAGATCTAAGAATTCTTTTGTAGTAATCTGAACCAAACTCAACACTGCTTAAAGCCTTATTAAACAACATATCATAGTTTATTAGATTTTCAGGACTTAAAAAAGAGTCAAATGCTTGAGAAGGGTCACCATACAAGAAAAGAAAAAAAGAAGTTTTATCGATCTGATTTTGTATATTATTTACGTATTCAGAAATATACTCCCCACCACTTCCATAATACCTGTTATTAAATTGATTTAAAAGAAATTGAAAATCTAAATTAGGATCCCAAAGCAGCTTTGCCATAATATAACTTCTAAGTTCAAACAACTCACTGTTATTATTCGAATGTTGTTCAAAAATCCACTTTGCATTATTATCAACAAAAAGATTTAAGTTTGGTTTTAAGGTTCCCCAATTTGGAAAAGGTGCCAAGAAATTTGTAAACTGGGTAGTATAATCCCAAATTCTAATATTATCGGTTAATTGTGACCAACCTTTTAAATCAGAGCTAAAATCTTTACATCCTCTTTCTATTGGAACACTTCTATCACATTCAATAGAGCATAATGTTATTAAAACATTTTCAATAGGTTTAACTTTAGGTGGTTTTCTGGTGTATTGGTAAGCTAGTGTTGATATTGTTTTATCTGGAAAAGATTTAGCTACTTCATTAACAAAGTGAATCATTGTTCCAGCAGGACTCCCTTCTTTAATATCAATTTTTGAACACTTATCACATTGACAATATTGGGTGTTATCATCTTGACTGACTGAGATTACATCTGAGGCAGGAAACTTATTGAAAAAAGAATTTACACTGTCTTTTACTATCTTTAAAACATCAGGATTTGTTAAACACAGCTGAGTAGGCAGTCTCTTATTACCTCTTAAGGCATAATATTCTGGATTTTTTTCGTAAAAAACATTGTAAGGAAGAAAGCGATGAAAAGTATGTACTCTAGCGTTTGGCACATATCTAGGAAATGCTTCATTTGTGACTTTTAATTTGTCAGCAAAAATTGAATCCTTATAAAACAACTTTGAATGAACTGTTCTAGTCAATACAGGTGGTTCATAAAAATAAGAGTAATTAGTGGGGATATTTATTGATTTCAAATCATCGTAGTATGTGAAATCAGTTGACAACCAATTTACATTCAGAAACTTTTCTATAAAATCATAAGTTGCATAGTATAAATTTGTCTTGTTATTAGCCGAAATTGTAATTAGGGAGTCCTTATAATTTATAGAAATAAAGTCTTTATTGTAATCAGTTTTTTCAATTAGAATTATAGATCTATTTTTTTGTTTATCTGAAACCTCCAAGGTCAAACCTAAAGTTTTGTTTAAATAAACATTTAGAGTATCCGCAACATCTGAATAATCACTAACAATATTATACTTAGATAGGGTTGGAATATCGATTGGTACTTTATTTTCGGAACACGAAAAAATAAGAAATGAAATTATAAAATACAGCTTTTTCATATGAAAACTATAAGTTAAGAAAACTATTTAAATATTAAATCTAGAGGTGGAAAAAAATTAACCTTTTCTTCAAACAGAAATAATGACGTTACAAGAGATACAAACTTATTTATAGCCGATTGGCAGGATTAAATTAATTACTTTTTTTAAATATTAATTTAAAGTTGATTTTTGCTAAGTCATCCATTTTGACAAGCATTAATGATGGTAATTTAATATCAAAATCTGTGAGAATAATCGAAAAATTTCCTTCAACAATCAAGATGTCATTTTCCTTATTAAAGGATGCTGTAAATTCTTTATTTACTTGTTTTCCATGAAAATCTAGTTCACCATTAAATTCAATACTATTAGAAGAAACTATAATTTTGTCAGAAAAAAACTTAACACTTGGAAAGTTTAAAGCATTTAATACTCTGATTGCATTAGAATCTCTATTACTAATTCCACTGTCAAAATCAGCTATATTTGCTGAAATAGCAATCTTACTTTTAGATTGTTCCAGAAAAACTCCCTTTATATTTTTATTAATTCCCGACCATGCATGAAGAAGATGTTTAGCGTTATACTCAATAACAGACTGTTCAGTATCCAGCATCCATTTATTTTCATTTTGGGCCGATAAATTAGAAAATGAAATAAAAATTAAAAGGACTATAGTTCTGTGCATAATTAAAATTTAATAACTAAAACAGCAGTTGCATAACTAGCAAAAGCGGTATATGCTGCAGCTTTATGATTACTTTTATTTTTGTCTTTATAATAATTTGTTGCAATCATTGCTGAAAAATGTACGGTTGCTAAAATTTTATGAGCTTTAATAGAATTGAAACCTTTAACTTTTTTATTAATTAAAGGTGGGGGTGAAAATAATGATAGACCAGCCCCAGTAAAATAACCAATATTTACAACCTTACCCATAGTATTGTGAGTGCTTCTCAAACTTTCATCTCCATTATACAACTTCCCACCAATTATACCTTGAGCTATCATCGATGCTAATGTTAAATAACCAATAGCTTGGTGAGTTGTTAACATTGTCTTTCTTATTTTAAGTTCCTTTTGTCTATTTTCTAAATTGAGAGGAGAAATACCTGTTTTTCGAAATAAACCTTTTTTTCCCCAAAGTAAACTTTGTGTAAAAATCATTTTTTCAGGAAGTAACTCAATTTTCTTTTCCTCTTGTTCAATCATATTAAACAAATCATCTTTTTCTTGAGAAAATGAAAAAGAACAAATCAGAAAAACAAACAATATTATATAATTACTTTTCATATTACCTTATTATATCGTCCAAGCTCTTCCATTAGTGGTTTCTTGTAAATCAACACATCCCTTTTGTTCACCAGGAACAGGTCTAAATACTAATATGTTTTCACCTATATATTGATTAGTTTTAAAAGCGTTAATTAAAAGTTTTCTAAATGAATTTAGAAAAACAAATGAAAGTGATTCACCGTTATTCATAAAGTTATTAATCCAAATATCATGCTTAGATTTATTTCTTACCAAAAAATAATCTAATAATGAATTTAAAGTGGTTAAATCAATCTGACTTAAATTTGATGATTTTAAATACTCGGATTTAAACCCATCAAAAGAATTATTAAATATTTTTTTTTCATCTTTTGATAAAACTTTTGAAATATAAGTGTCAACAAATCTTAAAAGATTTAATTCCTTTGCTCCTGGTATTTCATTTGAGCTGGGTATTATTAAATCAGAAAGTTCAGATAAAAAAGGAATATGTTCATTTTTAAAAAATACTGGGTTCCAACCTAAGTCACTTTGACAAGACTGAAATAAACTAATGGTAAATGGAGTAACAGCTAATGTTCCAACTCCTATTCCAACTTTTTTTAAATAATCTCTTCTGTTCATTATTAAATTTTATTGTTTTTAAGTTCCTTGACAGCATTATCAACTGCCCTTGCAGTTATAGCCATGTAAGTTAGGGATGGATTTACATTTCCAGAAGATGTCATACATGATCCATCAGTAACATATACATTTTTTACTGAATGAATTCGATTAAAAGCGTTAAGAACTGAAGTTTTAGGATCTCTTCCCATTCTTGCGGTACCCATTTCGTGAATACCTAATCCTAAACCATATGAACTTTCATATGGTTTAACATTTTTAAAGCCAGCCTTATCCAGCATTTCCATCGCTTGAAATTGCATGTCTTTTCTCATGTTTAATTCGTTCTCTCTAAGTTTAGCATCAAAAGTTACAGTAGGAAGTCCCCATTTATCAGTTTTATTATAATCTAAAAAAATCTTATTATCGTGATACGGCAGTACTTCTCCAAAACCATTTAGACCCATTGTCCATTCACCTGGTTTTATAACTGCTTGCTTCAATTTTTCACCATAGGATGCTTCTTTTACATATTCACTCCAATCTGTTCTGCTTGCTCCACCTTGATAACCATATCCTCTTAAAAAGTTTTTGTTTTTAGTTTTACCACCAATGTTTTGAAATCTTGGAATATAAATACCATTTGGTCTTCTTCCAGTATAGTATTTATCTTCAAAACCATCAAATGTAGCATCCGCTCCAATTTGAAAATGAT
>Ga0206126_10005301_pt1 | contig 11909 bp, 15 predicted proteins | sample Helgoland_Spring_5_FD_148621 | JGI IMG/M metagenome (GOLD analysis project Ga0206126, IMG submission 148621) | Pelagic subsurface seawater microbial communities from Kabeltonne, Helgoland, North Sea - Helgoland_Spring_Bloom_20160412_1 | ecosystem: Environmental > Aquatic > Marine > Epipelagic ...
AGTTGATGTACATCATTATACAGTCACGCGTGACTATTGCAAGCACTGATTTTACTAAATTTTAAGCAAAAAAAAGCCCACCGAAGTGAGCTAAGGGCTATAACAGCCGAGGGGAAAATCTATTGTAGCATCAAAATGGGATGTCATCGTCGAATGAATCCATGCCGGGCGCTTGCGGCGGCGCCGGTCTCTGTGCCTGTTGTACTGGCTGCTGTGCGCCATCACTCCAGAAAACCTTGCAGTTACCAAGTATAGCGCCGCTATTCTTTTCGCCACCCTGCGGCACTTTTTGCGTTATCATGCCGTTGTTGTCATACTGATCTTTGTTGTCAATATCAATAAACACTGTTGCGTCAAGGTATGTACCTTTAGCACCTGAAAACAAAAGCGCTTTATCAATCTTTGTTACATCAATCTTTAATTCTACACCGATCTTACTCATTACTCTCTCCCGGCGGTATACGCCATAGTTGATATACAGGAATCCATTGTTCTCGGTTATTTACTGATAACGGAGATTCCTTTGTTTTGCAGTGTTATGTGTAAAGATCATCTATACCCGCAATTTTAAACTGCAATCTAACCCAGCTAGGTTCTATACCAATTCTATTTAAGTGAGGCATATCGCTTTTTAAGTAAGTCGCAGCCGATTTTTTTTGGTTTTTTTTGAAAAGATCGCTAACAGCAGTAGCAAAAACCGCAAACATTAATTTGGCTTCTGCACTATCTGGTACTTGTTTTTTAATTTTTGAAACTACAGCCTTTGCGATCACTCTTTTGTTTTTCATTTTTTATTCCTCTGGTTAATGAGAGCCTATAATAATATAAATATAATAATGTTTCTGTGATATGCGTCACATAACAACCATTTTATAGCAGACGGTTATAAAACTGCTTCACTTCATGCTGCGTACCGCCGCAGCTAAAAATAAGGTTATATTACTTTGTGCCATCAAGCACAACTATCATACTATCGTGCATTCCAGCCCTATTCGTTACTCTTTCACCAAAGGTGTTAACCCCTTCAAATTTTACTCTGCCTCGAAGAAATCTAATGTCATCGGCATTAGGTAGTACAACATCGTGGAATAGTTTTGTGCTTGTGCTTACGGGTAGCAGCATTACGCAAAGCCTCCCTTTATTTTTAAACTCTACCGCCCTAGCTACAAACGCCTCTTTTAGCTTCCGACTATATGGCGGGTTTATAAAGTTTCTATTGCCCCACTCTATTAGTAACCCATCCTTGTCTGGTGTTATTTTGCCTGTGTTCAGTGGGCATGGGTCAAAGTCAAAGTTAAATTCAGCGTTAAGCTCATCATACAAAGACGGTGGCGTTGCCCAACTATCACTATGGTTTAAATTTCTATCTTTCATTAATCCCTCCAAAAAAAGCGTAATATAACAACGTAATCAATTTGAGCAACTACGCGCTGCTCCGTTTCCAAATTATTAATAGGTTAGCTGTCACTTAGTCGCTGGATATAACGGCTTGTTTGTAGGCATCCAGTGAGTGATATTTTCAATCATTACCTGTTCGCAATAAGTCTCAGCGTAAATGTCGCTAGTTTCACAGAAGCCGAGATCGTCAAACCATGCCACAAGCGCAATACGGCTCAAGCCCCCTTTCTGAATTGTTGCCCAAAAAGGTCTTGCGTTTGGGTTTTGCTCGGGCTTGCAAGCCCTTGTATCCATCCATGCGCCAACTTTCGCGCATTCAAGTTGTCGTTCTAAATCTTCGATTCTTTTATCTGCTGCCAAAAAATCATCAACCAGTCGTCTTAGTAAATCCGGTAATCTTTCTATTGTTCTTTCGTTCATTTCTTGTCTCTCACTAAATTATCAGCTAACAACCGCATCAAGCGGATGCGCTACGCTTACTCGCTTATGCGAAGGTTATAAATATTTGTATTGATCCAAGACAGCATTGCTTGTATTTTGGCAAGTTCTTAAACTGGCTTTCAGGTCAATAATTGCATTTTGCATCTCTGAATAGTTTTCTATGATTTCTCTGACAAGATTTGTGGAGATAGTCATATTTTGCGAAGGCTTTTCAAGTGCTTCTTTATATACTGAATCCATACCTATAACTTCATTCATTTTTAACTCCAGATTTATAACAACGTAATATAAGCGTTACGCTATCGCTTCACTTGGACTTACTCCGCTACGCTTCGTAAGCCATTAATTAATTGGTTATAACTCTTCGTAACCTATATCTAACCGTTTTTGCGCCCACTCATCTGAAACCTTCCATTTCTCATCATCGCTCAGGCCTTCCCATTCTCCTTCGTCCATACCCCAGTCAGCTACGGTATCTACAACCTCTTCACGAGTTGAGTGAATGTTTGCACCAGAATCACAATAAAATTTTACTTTTGCCATTTTCAAATTCCTCAATTAGTTATAACAACGTAATCTTGTGGACGGGTTAACGTCCGTTTGTTTTCTGTGGCATTTGCTGCCGCCACAAATTAAAAGGTTATATTGCCTTGCGTCTTTTCTTGCGCTTATCTTTATCGACCGCCTCCTGCAATATAGCCCTAAGCTCAATGCTTTGATTTGTCTTGTTTTTTATTGCGCGATCTATTAACACCTGTTTCTGGTCTGATGTCACTTCTTGCCTTGCCACATACGCCATGCTTATTCTCCCGTTGAATTAAGCTAACTATAACAGAATATTGCCTTGCGTCAACTTTTATTTAACTTTAAAAAAACTTTGACAGAGTTAAACTTAAGTATTATAGTTAGCGAACTAAAACAAAAAACACCGAGGAAATATTATGAGTTACGAGCCAGATTTTAAATCAATAACAATACCAGCAGACCTATATATAACAGACGTTAACTGCCTTTTTCAGTGGTCGGACGATAACTATCCCAAAGACGTTAAAGCGGTATGCGGTAACCCTGAGCAACTTATGGACTGGATAGCACACAACAACTATCACATTCAAAGCGTAGACCGTCAGGGTAACGGATTGTTTAATCTGCAAATACACGACTACAACGAAATCTGGAACGCTACTATATTGGTAGTTAACGAAGCCACGGAGATACGATAATGGCACTAGAAGCTATATCAACTACTTACCGGTTTACTTGTGAAGTTGGAATGAAGCTTAACGCTGAGATAGCAAAGGGCGTGCTAATAGGATTAAACCCCTCATTTGGTCACGGATATCGTAGCGTTGAGTTCACCGTCTCTGACGACAACGATACACGAAAAGCACAAAATCTAAGGAATGCACTATGGTACGCACAAAGAGAAATATAAAAATACTGGTGTGGGTTATCTCAGCGATAGCATGCATTTCATTAATCCCTTATATGGCAGAAATTTATGAACTTAATCAATAAAATACCAACATGGCTAGCAGTAAGCATCATAACAGCTTGCTTGCTGGTATCTGGCACCATTGAATACAACTTAGAATTACAACAAATAGCAGGGGAAAGACAATGACAAGTATCGGTAATGAGCAATTCTGTGATGAATGGATGTTAGGCTATAACGAATGTAAAAACGGTGTGCCTCACGAAGATAAAGGCGAAGCACATAGGCGAGGATATTCAGCTAGATACGAAGAAGAGCAGCTAATGGAAAAAGGGGTTTTACGATGAGCGTAGTATTATTTAAGGATGTAGCAACAGAAGATATTATTTCTAGCCTTGAAGAAGAGGGTAAAAAATACACCGGCCTTTATGTTGATATGAATAACGCTCCTGAGCGAAAGTACGTGAAAGATCAAGCGGAAACAATAACTAAAATGCTAAAGGCTCTGGATCGCGCCAGAATCGACAAAGCAAAGGATTTTAAAGCTAGTGTAGAGAAGGAGGCCGCGTACATAAAAGAGCGGCTAGAGGAAGCTAATAGGCCATTTACACTGCTTATTGATGCTCATAAGGCAGAACGCAAAAAGATACTAGATGAACAAAAGCGTATCGAAGATGAGAAAGCTATGGCTATCGAAAAAGAGCGTGATCATGAGTACGCGTTATTGATGGACGCTAAGGTAATGGCAGACAAGGCCGAAGCCATACGCGAGCAGCAAGCCCGTGACGAGCTTATAGCGAAACAAGCGGCAACCGCAGCAGTAGAGCAAGAAAGGCGTGACCGCGAGTTTCAAGAAGCGGTAGAAAGGCGACAAAAAGAGCAGCGCGAGTCAGATATAGCTCACAAAACAAAAATCAACAATGAGATACTTTCTGCCTTGATGCAAAAAGCGGAGCTGGACGAGGCTAAGGCAAAGGCCGTTATAACTGCTATTTACAATAACAAAATACCAAACGTTAGAATCAATTATTAGGAGTGTTTTATGATGTCAATTACAGAGCAACTAAAGGCACCGTTTGACCCAAAAGTAGTCCACTGGCGAGTAGGTGCAACCAACGCAAAAAAAAATAACGGCGTGGCAACTAAAGGTATTGCTCTTGCATATCTTAATGCTAGAGACGTGATGAAGCGATTCGATGATGTATGTGGCGACCTATGGCAAGTGGATTATCCTTTTGATGGGTGTTGTCGCATTGGCGTAAAAATTGGTGACGAATGGCTGTGGCGAAGCAATGGCGCTGGTGAAACTGACGTTGAGGGTGAAAAAGGCAAGTACTCTGACGCATTCAAACGAGCCGCTGTTTTATGGGGTGTTGGTAGATACTTGTATTACCTAGATAGCACATGGGTTGAAGTAGATAAATGGAAGTCAATAAAGACTCATCCAGCTCTTCCGAGATGGGCGCTACCTAAATCACAGTAACCAAAAAGGCGACTACGGCCTGCACTGGGTCGCGGTCGCCTGATTGGCTTAACGGTAGACTTTTAATGGTTAAAATCCGCATCCTTGCGCGTCGCATTCTCTTTGCTTTAAATCGTGCAGCTTCATATATTAAACATTGCTTGAGGTCGAGATAGCGTCCCACTGATTATTTACATTTCTGTCTATTAGCAGCATCAACAAAATGTGTAGGCTTAGTAGCAGAACAATGAACTATAATTTTAGTATCAATTTCTTGATCTAGAAACTTCGTACCAATTTGTCCCATTACACGCTAATACTAATGTGCTATTTGCGGAGGTTATAAAACTACCAGATAATTTCAAATTAGAAGTATCTGTAACAGTAATAATGCCCTGGAAAATCAAAGTAAGTACTTCGCCAGAATGTCCAGATGGAGTAATATTGAAGAAATTAGTTGTTCCGCTTATTTCATAAGTATCATACCCCTGCGGCAATGTTAAAACTCCGCCTGACACTTCAGTGCTAGAATCCACTACTGGAATTGCTGACGCATTAAACGCACCATTAAATAAATTGTCGCGAAATATTCTAAGTGCGCCTGCATTGCCAAGACGAAATCCGGGGGCAGTTGAGTCTGGGCAAATATTTCCGTATATACTGCATGTACTATTAATATTGGCCGCTATGTAAATAGATCGCTCCATGTTAGCGTTAGCATCAGTAATAATATTACCAGCAATCACATACTCACTACCTCCAGACTGCACATAAATTCCATACTCATCACCAACTAAATTTCCTGTCGCACAATCTTTAATAGCATTATCCTTGATTGTTACGTAGTTTGAAGCTGGCCCAGCTTCAGAAATGGCTGAATTAACACAGCCTCTGACCATGTTTTCCGATATATTAAGATTATTGCAATTCTTCCAGAAGATACCGCCAGCACCTGAATTAATTACAACATTGGTTGTCACATTGCAATCCTGGGTGTCACGTATATCAATACCGTAAGCGCCAGTATCAATTACTGTATTGCCAGATATTACACACCCCGTAGATAAAATAGTAGGTGTTCCAGCAGTAATATTGTCAATTAGAATGCCGTCCGATCCTGTATTGCTAATCGTATTTCCTGTTATTGCAATTGTATCCGGCTGTATTCCAAAGGAATCGTAGCATTGAACTTTTAAGCCAGTGCCAACCGCTCCAGTGTTCCGAATAATATTGTCAGCGATTACAATACGCTTTATTCCCGTGTCAGCGTATATGCCGTGTTCATTAATGAGGTCGTGGATTACATTTTCTGAAACCAAAACTTCTGATGAACCTTGACCAATGATCACGCCTTGAGCGACATCAGTAATATCATTATTAACTACCTGTAAGTTTTTGCCGATTAACGTAACCCCGGTACAATTCCTATAATTTATATCTACGCCTAGCACAGAATTTCCAGGCCCAGTAACTGTATTGTTGGAAAAAGTAATTTTATCGCCACCAGACGATATGTATATCGGGGAATAATAAAAATTCACAAACTTATTTGCAGACACTGTCAAATTTGTTGTGCCTGACCCGCTTATGCATCTAGCTAATGATGAGGATGTGTTTGCAAATGACGCTTCACTCTTGCCTACGAATTTGCCGCCAAATATAGTACATCCATCAGTAGAACCGGCATTTATAGTAATAGTCTGGTCAGTTCCTTGTGTGAGAGTGGCTTCATTAAAATGTAAACAATGATTATCAGATAATATTAATGTTCCTAATACTAAAAAGTTATCGCTAGAGTCACCGAAAATTATATATTTTGCGGCATTCAAAGTGTTCTGTATTGCCGCTGTATTATCAGTCACACCATCCCCAGCTGCGCCAAACCACTTAACATTAACGGCCCCACTATAGATTCGCTCCCAATACCAGTTAGCATCAATAACAATGATAGTGCCGCCGTTATCGGTTACGCCATGACCAACTACATTACGCAACACACCTTGACCACCTATACCTTGGTCGGTGACTGTTAGGGTTTGGCCGTCTACCACTTCACTTACATCAATAGACCTAACCGCGTTATAATTGGTTTTGTAAATACAAAAATCAGTGGCGACCGAACTTCCTGGCGATATAGCGCTAAGAGAAACACTTTCGACCCCAGATGAGTCATCTTTCCAGCGAAGAATTTGAGACGCTATAGGATCATCTAAAGTGACAGGGAGGGAGGCTGTTGTAGTATCTGATAACTGAAGGTATCTACCCTGCCCACCATCAATCTCTTGTATTACTGCCCATATTCGATCAAAGTCGGCATTAACCTCATCGGATAGAAAGTCTCCGCTGTTCTGGTAGTCCGTCAATCTTTCTTGGGCTGTTGATCTGTAAATGGTAATTATATCGCCAAGAGAAGATCCAACGACAAGAGTTACTGTGCCGCCGCTCTCATTCCCCACGCCTGTTAAAGTGTAGTCAGTTGATATGGCTAATCGCGTGTCACCTTTAAAGACCGAAATATCACCAGTAGATATAATCTCAAAGTTGTAATTAAAAACAGTCTGCCCACTTGTGGCAGTGTACTGGTTTCGTGTTGGGTTATTCTGTATGGTCATTGTGCAAACTCCGGTAGTATTTCGCCTTTCTTCCACCAATAATCTTGGTCATATTCTTTCTTGCGCTTCTTCATTTGACGCCTAAACTTTTTATTAAATCTAGGGTCGGCCATCATTGTTAATTGGTCGTACATCGCGTCAGTCAATAGCCTTGTCTGCCATACATCCGGCGTATATCGTTTAGCGTACTGTATCGCTTCGCCTGCAAAATTGGTATCTTCTCCTGATCCAAGTTGTTGCAAGTTGCCCAATGTAAGTGCTGCGGTTTTACTTACTAGCTCACCTGTAGGGCCGGTAATTCCAGCAACCGGCCCACCACCAAACCTATTAACATCGGAGAACATATAATCACCAACAATGCCGAGGCCGCCGCCTTGAGCCATTGAAGCAATAATAAACTTCCTCATTTGATCGATGTCGCCATCCTCATACCCAGTATCTCTCGGAGTCCTGCCAGCCACAATATCTTTAAGCTGTAGCGCCATGCCGCCCATAATAGTGGTCACGCCAAGCATTAGCCCTGCATACTGTAGCTTCCCCATACCTTCTTGGTTTAGCATTCTCTTGAAGTGAGTTTGCAATATAGTAATAGGGAATGATTGTAAATTCATAACTGTTCTAACGCCTTGGCCTGCCAAGGATGACCGCTCATAGCCGCCCGTTGTGACTGCCTGAGTATTTGCGTCCGGAGTAGGTACGGCAAAGTTGGTTTCTGACATAACCATTTGATGAAACTTAGCGCCATCTTCATGAATTAAATCGGCAAACTCAGCCTTTCCTCTAGATAGAGTTTTAGATTTTCTGAACTTATCCCAATCCGCTTTTTCAATTCCGTATATCTTAAACTGTCTTTTTGTATTGGCATCCAGGCTGCCGAAGCTCTTTTTAAAATTATTAGCTAGCGCAGCAGAGAATTCCATACCAAAAGCTTTACGCCCCGCATCAGTCCAATGAGCCAAGAATGACGCCCTCATTACAAAATCGGCCACCTTAGCTGTGCCGCCCGTGCCGTACATATCAGCAAAACGATTAGCGGTTGATGCCATATCCGTCCACTCGTCCAACCCCAAACCTATTTGAGCCGCAAACATGCGATCACTTTCGTTTGCTGGGTTTAACTGCTTAATCATTGTTCGCATAGTTTTAACAAAAGAGATATTATTCGACTTTACAGTTATCAACTGAAATCCCGCATCCAAGGTGGCACTAATCATGGCCGCGCCCAAGGTTGAGGCGGTTATAACGTTGCGGGTCCCCTGCCCAACATCAGAAGCTAAGGTCAAAGTTCCAGAATTTACTTTCCCGCTTACAGTATTCCATACTGAATCAAGTTTTGACTCTTGTATTTCAGTCAAACCGCCTTCTTTTTTAGCCATGGCTTTCAGCGTGTCAAAAGTCGCTTGAGGGTTTGGCCCCATGATTTCAATCATGGCGTTATCGTTAGACTTCGTTTCTATATGGTCAGTAATAGTTGTAAACACATTACCAGAACCAAATTCGTCGTTATAGTCAGCCCATGAATCAGCATCTTTAAAGAACAGGAACCGCTTATCAGACCCTCTACGGCTAAGCTTTTTCCCTAATCTAGGGATGCTTAAATCTTTAGCCTTATTTAAACCGCCCGTAGTAATCGTTTCAAAAATGTAATCAAGTGCATCCTCTAGGTCGGCATCACTTAACGGCCTGCCAAGGTCATCAAGCATTTGTGATCGGTCTAACTTAGGTTTTATTTTAGCTTTCCAGTCACCCAACCCTTTATCGGGTAACTTTTTGTTTAAAATCTTTTTCGCGTCATGCGATTGAGGTAACAACCATTTCTCATTCTTAGAGATAGAGCCGCCTTTAGCGTTAAAATCTACTCTCATTTCCTCAGCAAGATCGGACCACTGTTTAGCAAACTTCATTATTTCAGGATCATCTACAACTTCACCGTAAATAGCTTTTACTAGCTTTTTAATGCCAGCCTTGTCTTGAGTTAAGCCAAAATTCTTTGTCCTGAATGCGGCTAGAGCCTCTCTAAATCGAGCATGATAACGTGCTTGGTAAGCTAGTTGCAGCATATCAACATTATTGTAGCCGGCCTTTTCTGTCATATCCCTTGCGAGTAAAGACCATATACCATCAAACACACCTTTCTCGTGTGACTTCGCTTTTTGCCATCCATCAGCAACTCTAAGCGCCTGAATTGCGGCCTCTCTTTTTTGACGAGTTAACGCCAATGTTTCAATCTCGATAGCTTCCTCAAGATTATCGGCTAGATTTAAACTATCCCGTAATTTTTTGGTTATTTTGCCTGCCGTATAAGCGGCTTCAACACATGGGTTCATTTATATAAGCATCTCATAATAGAATCAATACCTTTTAGCTCGGTATCAATTTCAGATATAAATTGGTTTGAATCGTACATTTTGCCGTCCATTTCAACTGGCACACCTTCTGGCAAAGCTTTATCTTTTTTCGCTACGCCAGACTGCTTCACAATATCATCTATCTCAAAGTTAATATCGTCTTGCACGGCCTTAACTGCCATGGCATCAGCTTTATTTATAGCCTTGCCGGCCTTGCCCTCTCCAACCCTTAACGCAAACTCCCTAAACATTTCCGTCTGGTGAAGCCCGTCAGCTTTCATTGCGAGATAGTCTTCTTTTGGGATTACCACCGCCTTAATTTTATTACCTTCTTTAGCGGCAAGTTTGGCTCTATGGTGGCCATCTAATATAACAGCCTCGCCATCAATGAAAGCTACAGATATGGGTTTGCTCGCATCCCCCCTGTAATTACTAACATCCTTAAACTCGGTCTCACTAACTTTTAATGTCTTTGGGTCAACTTCATACAAATAGCTTTCACCGCCCGACTTTGACTCTATTTTTTTAGCTCCTACGGCATCCGCTTTAGGGTTAAATCGCTCATTATACTGAGCAATATCCCTATTATACCCGTCTAGCTCGCCAGTTTTCTTTAATACTGCATTTTCTTTTGTAGAAAAATCTTTTGGTTTAACATAAGGCGTTTCGTTAACCTCTATAGCTGGTGGCGGCTCTTTTGCTAGCTCCACTTTGTCTCGCCGTACTTCTAGCTCAGTAAGAAATTCTTTATCGGCGTTTACCAGCTCCTTACTTGTCATTCCCTCTTTGCGTAATGGGTTGTTGCTTAATGTTTCTTCCAATCTAGCCAACGTCTCATCAGCAAATTGTAATTGCTCACTGTCTGGCAAATCTTTTGTTTTAAGGCGAACATGAGATATGTATTCTTTTATCCCCATAGCTGTGCCGCCTAATAAGGCAGAACCTAAAGCCGCTGTACCAATATTAGTAATGGCATCTTGATAACCGTAAGGGGAGTCAATCTCCTCTTTATGGTCGAACACAAAAGCCTGAATACCTGTTTCAACCGCCATTTCAGTAGCGCCAATCTTTAACGCCGCCTTGCCTACCGCACGCAACCCTTTAGCCGCTCCAACAGAATACCCAATGGGCATGGTAGCAATAGAAATAGGATCGAGCATAAACGCATTAGCAGCACCCAAAAACCTAGCCGTTCCTGAGCCGCGTTCAAAAACATCGTTAGCGTAATCTCTTCGCATTTTTAATAATTGATTGCGCTCTTCACTTAAAGTTTTATGATCTTTTATCTCCTCAAAATCCAGTGACGCGGCCTCGTAATCAAACTGCGCCGGATGGAGTCCACCAAGTGATGATGGTGTTGGTAAGCTACTTCTTGAGTACTTGCTTTTATCCAGCGCCCCCGAATCTATAAGACCCTCGACTATTCTTTTTCGATCTGACCAACCCTCCCTGTTTAATTTTGATGAAATAGAAAGTTCTTCATCAAAAGTCAGTCCAATAGAAGCGGCATAAACATCACCAAAAGAAGATTTAGGTGCAAACTCTTCTTGAAAATTTATATCAGCAGAGCGCATTTTTTCATCACGACTAGAAACAAAAGCCATTACTTGCCACTCCTTTTTCTTTCTAATATCTTCCTTTGTCGCTCTTGCTCAGCGAGTACACGGTCAACATTCCTCGACGTTTTCTTGTCCATTGGGGTCTGGTTAGCTTGGTCGTTCATCATAAGTAATTCGGGCGTGATAACTATTTCAAAAGGCTCATGCTTTTTGTTGTACTGTCTTGCTCCGTTAACCTCTATTTGATAGCGATTAGAGCCAACAGACACCAAATTGCCATCTCTAATATCATCTATATCGTGAGGGTGAAGCAAGCCACCAAACTGCTCCAATGTATTTAAATTTATCTCATTAAAGAAGTCGTCAAGATCGTCTTCATCCACACCTTGAGGCAACTCAACTTTGCGGCCATTTACACTACCTACCCCGCCAGTAATAGCAAGTAATGCCTTTTCCATTGAGCCCGGGTCATACTCCTCATTACCAAGAGTTGCATAATAACTTTTTGCCGCCCTGATAATTGTTGCCCGATCTTCAACTTGATAGACTTCGCCAACAGCGCCGAGATATTCATCTAAGTCAGCCATGTAGTCATCTTGTGATGGAAGTTTAACCTGCTTAGTTTTAATCAGTTCCTCACCCAAGAAAACAGCC
>Ga0206126_10005302_pt1 | contig 11907 bp, 9 predicted proteins | sample Helgoland_Spring_5_FD_148621 | JGI IMG/M metagenome (GOLD analysis project Ga0206126, IMG submission 148621) | Pelagic subsurface seawater microbial communities from Kabeltonne, Helgoland, North Sea - Helgoland_Spring_Bloom_20160412_1 | ecosystem: Environmental > Aquatic > Marine > Epipelagic ...
CGCCCAGCCCTCCGTGGCGCCGGCCGCATCGACCCCTTCACGCAGCGGTCCGAAGAAAGCCGCGCGCTCGCCGTCCTCGCCGGCGCCCATGCGGCCGAGATAGGCGGTATGGGCGGCAAGCGCCGCGCCCCGGGCGAACCCCTTGCCCATGTGTCGGGACACCAGCGCCTTGACCGTGACGCGCTGCCGGACGTCGAGACGGAAGGGACGACCCGAGCGGTTCTGGGCCGCGCGCAAACAGCCGGCGCGGTCTCCATAGGCAAACACACGCGAGGCCGCGAGCCTCTGGAACATGGCGATCCGGACGCTGGTCTTGTCCGACTTCAAGCTCTGCGGAAGACGCACTCTCAAGGTCGAGACGTCATCCTTCGACGCTTGGGCGAGGCGTACCTCGATGGCGGTTCGGACCTGCATGATCGGCGCTCCGGCCTGTCGTCGGCGCGGAATCGGGCGTCAACTCAGCGCAAGTCGACGTCGGTCTCCGCAATCCTCGCAAGTGTCTGGCAGGGCGCAGGAAAACAGAAGGCCAAAACCCCTCTTTTATCTTGCCCTAAGCCCCCAATTTGACGATTTTCAACCAGCCTCCCCAACAGTGAACACAGCCGATCAAACCTCGGCAAGACCCAGCGACCCCGGCGTTCAGACCGCTTCGGGTCCGCCGGATGACAAGAAAAAGCCCGCCCGGCCGAAGCCGAGCGGGTCATTGATCCAGATCGTGATGTCTCAGGCGGCCCGGGCTCTGATGGGCACGTGCCTCAGCCCGTTCTCCATCGCCTTCTGGCCGAGGTTGAGCGCCGGTCCGAACGGCCGCTGATCCTCCCGCACCCCGGCCAGCGAATGGATCAGCGTCAGGCAGACCTCCGGCTCCAGCGCGATTAACTGGTCGTTCGCCCGGAAGGGAGCCGCCTTTCCGTTCCTGTCGAAATCCGCGCGCGCGAGGATCAGCTTTACCCCCTTCTGCTGGGCCCATTTGATCGCCAGCTTCTCGGAGCCTTTCGCTCCGGTCGTCGCAAGAGCCATGTCCGGCCATTCCCCCTTCGCCCAGTTCAGGGCATCGAAGATCCGCCCGGCGTCCTCGGCCGTGTCCGCCGTCGGCGCGCCCCGGAAGACGATCACCGGACCGCCCGGATCGGCCTCTCCGGACCGACGGTTCCGGATCGCCCGGATCGCCTGTTTCGCCTCCAGTTGGGCCGCCGTCAGACGCGTGCCGCGTCGCGATCCCCGCCAGGCCGTCCAGACCTCGCCCGTCGCGATCGTCCAGGTCTCCGAGGCCGCATCCCGGATAAGCTCACAGGCCTGCGTCGCAGCATCGCCGGCTCTCGTCTTTGCCGTCGCCTCCTGGAGTTCGACGTCCGCCGCCTCCGATCCATCGAAATCCCGGTCCAGCGATCGCATCACGTCGCGGGCTCGGTCGGCGTCCCGTTCGATCCGCCCCGCGGCCGAGTGGAAGGCGCCGATAAGCGCTTCGCAGAGGATCGTCTGATAGTCCTCCAGAGCGGTGTCTGAGATCAGATCCACGAGCTCGGTCATGAGCGCGCGCCCGAGCTGGATCAGGGCGTCCTCGGTCGGGTGCGGACGCGCATCCCCCAAGGACGCGGTCAAGTCGTCGAAGGGGGAGTCGGACTTCGAGGAAGCGGAGAAGGCGGTGGTGAAGTGGGTCATCGAACCATTCCTTTTGAAGAAGGGAATGTCGAAGCGCCCCATGCGCAACGACCCCGGCTTTGGCCACGGCGGGGTCCCCGGCAGTCACCGAAGCGGAGGGCCGCTTGCCCTCCGTGGAGGGGAACGGCGCAGCCGTTGACTTCCGGGGCGCCGTGACAACGTCGGAGGGCGTTGTGTGGGGGCAAGTCGTCGTCGCCCTTCGCGACGACGACCCCATTCGGCGCCGTCGCGCCGATACGGACAGGAAGGCATCGATCTTCTCGTCCCTCGACGCAGGCGAGCCGGCGGCGCATGCCCAAGCGAGCCAGCCGTTCTCAAGGCGCCACGTCCGCGAGGTGCAAAATGTCCTCAAACGACAGGGGTGCGGGCCGATAAGCGATCGCCGCATGGGCGGCGCAGAAGGCGCCGCGTTCGGACGGACGACCGCAGAGGCTGAAGGCGGCGTCGCCCGGTTCGCCATACGGCCAACGGCAATCCGTTCGCCTCACCGACAGGATGGTCGCGACGCCACGGGGCGGCGGCTCCAGCGCCACGCGAGGCCCCGCCTCACGCCGAGGCTGGGCGTCCGTGCGCCTTTCCGAGAGGCGGAGGCGAGCGACCTTGCCGAGGACGCCGTTGCGAGTAAGGCCGCCGCCGAGCTCCACGGCGATGGTCTCGGCGCTTCGCAGTTCGGGCCACAGGCGCTTCAGCAGATCGATACGGTCTTGGGTCCAGGCGGACATGGTGGTCTCCTTCGTCGAGCCCTGATGGCTCGCCCGACCGCGCCCTTCCTCCAGCCTTCCTCCGGCCGTCGCGCGCCAGCACGAAGAGGGGCCCGAGCAGCGCGCCCGGGCCCTTCAAACCTTCGTTTCCGATCAGAACGGGATGTCGTCGCTGAGATCGTAACCGCGGCCTGCCTCAACGCTGCAGTCGACGACGTCGGACCGGTCTTCGGACGGTTCGCCGGCGACGCGGCGGTTCTTCAGCCGGATGTCGCTGACGACGAGGCGAAGGTCGTAGTGCTCCACCCCGTCCTTGCCGGTCCAGGTGTCGTTTTCGACATGGCCCTGGATCACGACGCGGCTGCCCTTTCGGCCATAGGGCTGGATGTAGTTTTCAGCCGTCGCCGCGTTGAAGCAGATGCAGTTGAAGCCGGTGGTCCGCTCGCCGGGTTCACCGTTGGCGCGCCGGAAGCGGGTGGTTTCCACGACGCGGAAGCTCGCGCGCTTCTTGCCGGAGCCTTGCGCCGACAGGATGGAAGGGTCTGCGGCCAGATAGCCTTCGAGGGTTAGGGTTTGCATGGTCAGTCTCCTTGAAATGAGGGTGAGGGGTTGAGGATCAGGCGACGGCGCGATCGTCGGCCGCGTCTGCGCTCGCATCGGCTTGGCGGTCTTCCGCCCAGTCGAGGACCGTGAGCCGGTTGATCACCAGCTCCTTGGCGGTCCGCTCCGACCCGTCGCGGGCGGTGTAGGCGGTGTCGATGAAGGCGCCGATCACGACGGCCTCGCAGCCTTGCGCGAGCCCGCGCGCGATGACCTTCTCGTTGAGGCCCTTCGACCAGCTGACGCAGTTGACCCCGACCAGCCGGGCCTTGCCAGCGTTGTCGGTCCCGCGCTGTTCGAGCAGGCGGAAGACCGCCTTTCCGAAGTCGTCGCTGATCTGGGGGTCGGCTGCGAGGCGGCCCGTGAACACCATGGTCTGCATGTCAGTCTCCTGTTGATCCGAAGCCGCCGGGGAGCCGATCTCCCCAATCCCGCTTCACCCGAGACCTCCCTTCCTCCTTAGCTCCGACCCGGGCGCTTTCGCCCGCGCGTGACCGCCTGAACTGTCGCCATCGACCCCGTTTTGCGCGATGCTGGGCCATGTGCGTTCTCACCCTTGCCTGGGATATCCATCCGGACTGGCTGCTCGTGGCGGCCGGTAATCGGGACGAGGCACACGCCCGCCCCTCTGCACCGCTGTCGCGTTGGGGCGAAGGCTCGGGCGTCATCGGCGGGCGAGATCTTCAGTCCGGCGGCATGTGGCTGGGCGTCTCGGAGCCCCATTCCCGGTTCGCCGTCGTCACCAATGTCACCGGACAGGGCGCGCCGAATCCCGACCGACTAAGCCGTGGCAGGCTGGTGCATAATGCGCTCGTTAGCCGTGCGCCCTTCGCCTCCCCGGAACTGAATCGGTTCAACCCCTTCAACCTGATCGTTGTCGCCGAAGACGCAGCCATGGAGCGGACCAACCGCCCCGAGCCGCTGTCCCGGTCTCTGGCCCCGGGGTGGCATGCGCTTTCCAACGGTCTTCTCGATGCGGCGTGGGATCGGAAGGAGCGGTTAACCGAGGCCGCACAGGCCCGGCTCGCGGCGGCGGCCGGGCAGCCCGAAGGTCTTCTCGAGAGCCTCGACGATCGCGAGCAGGGACGACCGGCCAAGGCGGACCGGCCGATCTTCCTCCTCAACGACCTTTACGGAACGCGATGCAGCACCGTGGTCGCCGTGGATCGAGCCGGGCGGGGCCGGATCTGGGAGCGACGATTCGATGCGGTCGGCGCCGTCACGGGGGAAACCGAGATCGCGTTTCACTGGCTGATCTGACGGCGCCGACCGAACCTTCAGGCCGCCGCCCCCTCCAGGATCGACTGGACCGGATGGCGGCGCAGCACCCCCTCTACGATATCGGGCCGGTCCACCGGAACGAAGACCCGTGGGGCATAGGCGATAATCTCGACGAAGCAGCCGAGCGCGATCAGGGCGTCACGATCGGTGCGGCCCCCCACCACTTCCAGCCGCCAGCGGTCCATGACCCGCGATCGCTTGAGCCACAGGCCGCCCGAAAGGGCGAGCTGCACATTGCGGTCGAGTACGGCCGCAGCGGTACGCCCGCCATCGGCCCAGGCGTCGCCGACCTCGGTCAGGCCCAGCGCCGTCTTCAGGCTGGCGGCCTGAACCTCGTCGAGCAGGCGGCCCAACCAACGCCGACCGTCCGGCGCGCGTATGCGACGAACCGAACAGCCCTTGGACGGCAGCTTTCCCCAGATCGGCAACAGCAGGCCGGTTGCTAGGGTCAGGCGGCGTGTCCGCCACGGATCGGTCGCGGCGACTTCGGCGTCCCAGACCGCCCGCCACGCCGCCTCATCGGTCTGGGCCCAGGCCGACTCCTCGAACGTCTTCTCCGGCGTGACCTGATGCTGGTCAGGCCGCAAGAGGCGCACCGCCGGAACAAGCCGGTCGTCATCGGTCGTGGTGGTCAACCCGAACTCGGCCAGGGCGGCGCGGCCGGAACGGTCGTTGACGACCAGGCGGAAGGCCGAGCCTTCAGCGCCTTCCAACGCGGCGTCCGAGCTGACGATCTCACGCCGCACCTTGAGTTCGAAGGTGACCAGTGCCGTCTCCGCCCCGGTTGAGACGTCGGTCCGGATGGTCTCCTCCTCGACCACGGCCAGTTCCTCGGCCTCGATGTCCTCCAGCCCCCGGTCCAGATCACCCGAGGCGGCGGCGCGTTCGAGGATGCCCGAGAGGATGCCGTCGAAGTCGGCGAACAGGGCGTTCTGGTCGGCGATGCGAAGCGCCAGGAGCCGGTTCAGGAAGGTGTGGATCGGCGGCAGATCGTCGGAGGGCTTGAGCCCGCCGTCGGTGTCGCGCAGCTTCAGGCCGGTCTTGGTCTCGAAGTCCTCCAGGGTCATCGACGACAGCTCGCCGAAGCCGAGCGCGCCGTAGAAGACCAGCAAGGCGCGGCGCGCCCACGGGCTTTCTAGATTGTCCTCGGCCCGGAACAAACCCGCGCCCGCCGTTCGGCGTTCGCCGCGCGTCAGGGCTCCCAGCGAATCCAGCCGTCGGGCGATGGTTGATGTGAACCGCTTCTCGCCGTGGATGTCGGTGGTGACCGGGCGGAACAGCGGCGGACAGGCCTGGTGGGTTCGATGACTGCGCCCCAGACCCTGGATAGCGGTGTCCGCCCGCCAGCCGGGCTCGACCAGATAGTGCGAGCGGCGCTGCTGGTTCGGCGCCGAAAGGTCGGCGTGATAGCTGCGTCCCGTGCCGCCCGCGTCCGAAAAGACCAGGATGCGTTTGCGACCGGACATGAAGGCGTCGGTCTCCGACCGCGCGGCCGAGGCGCCGCGGCGCTCGACGAGCCGGCGTCCGTCACGCGAGATCACGCGACGCGACCGTCCCGTGATCTCTGCGACCGCCTCTGTTCCGAAGGTGTCCAGAAGGGCGTCGAGCACGCCGGGCACGGCGGGCAGGAGCGCCATCTTCTCGATCAGGTCTTCGCGCCGGCGCAACGCCTCCTGGCTCACGGCGGGCCGGCCGTCGACCATGACCGGGACCAGCGTCACCGCGCCGTCGTCATCCTCGATCGCCTCCATGAGAGTCACCGGGAAAGCCTCGCGCAGATAGTCGAGGACATATTCGCGCGGGGTCAGGTCGATGGAGAGGTTGTTCCACTCCTCGGGCGGTATGGACGCCAGTCTTCGCTCCATCACCGCCTCGTTCGTCGAAACGATCTGGACCACGGCGGAACGCCCTTCGGTCAGGTCTGCCCGGATTGACGCCGCAAGCGTCGGCGCCTTCAACCCGGCGAGGAGGTGGCCGAAGAAGCGCAGCTTGGCGCCTTCGAATGCGGAATGGACGGCTGAGGCGGCCAGGCCGCTCTTGGCCTTGCCTGCCTCATCATGGAAGCCGGTCGCCTTCAGCGCCTCGCCCAGATTGGCGTGGATCAGTTGGAAGGCGTCGGCCCAGGCGTCCCAGATGGCGATGTCGTCCCCGGTCAGGGCGTGGACGAGCGGCTCATACTCGACCCCCTCGAACGACAACGACCGCGCGACATAGAGGCCCAGCGCCTTCAGCTCGCGCGCTACGAGCTCCATGGCGGCGACCCCGCCTTTGTCCATGGCGTCGAGGAAATCGTCGCGCGTCACGAACGGCGCCTCCGGCCCGCCCCAGAGACCCAGCCGGGCTGCGTAAGCCAGATTCTCCGCCGTGGTGGCGCCGGTCGCCGAGACATAGAGCACCCGGGCGTTCGGCAGCCGGTTCTGAAGCGCGAGACCGGCCATGCCCTGCAGGGAGGCCTTCTTCGTCCCCCGCGCCCCCTTGCCGCCGCCCGCGGCGTTGGCCATGGCATGAGCCTCGTCGAAGGCGATAACGCCGTCGAAGTCTTCGCCCAGCCAGGCGACGATCTGATCGAGCCGGGACATCTTCTGCCCCCGCGCCGGCTGGCGCAGGGTGGCGTAGGTGGTGAAGACGATCCCCCGGTCGAGCCGCACGCCGTCTCCCAGCTTCCAGCTGTTGAGCGGCACGATGTCGTGGGCCCCGCCGCCGATCGCGCCCCAGTCGCGCCGGGCGTCGTCTAGAAGGGCGTCGTTCTTGGACAACCAGAGGGCCTTGGTTCGCCCTTGCGCCATGTTGTCGGCGATGACGGCGGCGATTTCCCGGCCCTTGCCGCAGCCGGTGCCGTCGCCAAGGAAGAAGCCGCGCCGGAGCTGGACGGAACCTTCGTCCTCCTCCCGCGACAGCCTGAGCTGATGAGCCGCCTCTCCCGGCGTCCACCAGGCGGCCAGCAGGCCGGCGTGAGCCTCGCCGGCGTAGATGACCGTCTCCAACTGGGCGTCGGAGATCCGGCCGTCGAGACGCACAGCCGCCGGAAGAACCGGCCGGTATGACGGGGCAGGCGGGGCGACCGAGGCCATCGGACCGGACTCGACCAGGGCTGATGGGTGGGGCGTCTCCGCCGTCAGGGCGATCCGCGCCAGCCGGTGCGCCTGGTAGAGGCCGACATCGCGGCCCTCGCCCGTCCAGTCGAGGGTCTGATAGGAGATGGGGGACGCTCCCGCGAGGAAGCCGATACGCCCGGACGGCAGGGCCAGCGACCGGTCCCGGGGCGCCAACAAGGTCTGGGCCTCCAGTTCGAGACGAACCCTCGGCCTGGCCTTGGCGCGCTCGGGCACAGCCGAGGCCAGGGCGGCGCAGGCGGCGAGATCTTCACCGTCCGCGAGCGAAGCAACCGCTGCGCTGCCCTCGAGCCGGTCCAGAACCAGCAACCCGGTCTCCACGCTGGTGCCGTGCCTGGAGAAGGCGCGCGGCGGAAAGGCGATCCGGGCGACAACACGCCCCCTGGCGCTCAGCCGACGCATCAGACCCGCGTCGATGAGGGCGGTGATCGGCACGACGGCAGCCAGACGCCCGCCATTGGCCAGGGCCGAGAAGGAACCGGTCAGATGCGCCTCCAGGTCAGTAAAAGGCGGATTGCAGACCGCGACGTCGAAGCCGCCCGCGCCCGGCAATAGGTCCTGGACGCGACGCCCATCAACACGTGACCGCGTCGCCGAGGCGAACAGGCCGTCGAGCATTCCGGCGCGCCCCTCGGCCAGTTCGTTCAGCGTCAGAACTCCGCCGCACGCCTCGGCGACGATCGCGATCAGGCCAGTGCCCGCCGAAGGCTCCAGCACCTTGTCGCCCGGGCGAACCTGGCCGGCCAGCACCACGAGCGCCGCCAATTCCGGCGGCGTGGAGAACTGGTCCAGCGCGATCTGATCCTCGCTGCGTCGGCTGTGGGTCAGACCCAGGGCGCCGACCGTCGCCAGAAGGGCGGCGATGGCGGCCGGCGCGTCCTCGAGCCGCGACACCTGGGGCGCCAGCCGGCGGATCTGCAAAACGGTCGCCGCCTCGATGGCCTCGTAGGCGTCCCGCCAGTTCCACAAGCCCTCGGCGTCCGACCCGCCGAAGCCGGTGGTCATGACGCTGGAGACCAGTTTGCGGTCCAGCGGGCGGGACCGGGCCAGGTGGGTGGCGAGCGCCCGGGCGGCGGCCATGAGGTTGGCGGCGCGGTCGCACGGGCGTGGTGCGCCGAAGAGCGAGAGGCTGGCGGTCTGAGGCGGTGTCTGCGCAGCGGTCATGGGAAGGGCTCCGTCGCCTGGAGCGGCGGGCTCATCCCTCCGGTCCTCCAGGCTCGCGCCCAACCGCCCTTCCTCCCGCCTTCCATGACAAAGACCCGCCGCGACGATGTCGCGACGGGCCTCGCCGTGTTCACGCCTGGATCAGGCGGCGTCGTCGAGCGCCGCCTCGCCTGCAGCGGTGACCTCGAGGGCGCCGGCTCCGTCTTCAGCATCGCCTTCACTCTCCTCGGCCGTGTCGCTCTCCGGATCATCGGCGTCGGGGGGCGTGGTCCAGGACAGGCTGGCCGGCGCCCATCCCTTCTGGGCCGCGTTCTCCTCGACCCAAGGGATCAGATCGGCCTTCTTCAACACAGCCGCTCTCACATCGGCCCGGTCCATCTCTTCCAGCATCTTCAGTAGCAGGGGCTTAGAATGCGGCTTCAGGAACTCGGCGTCCGGGGTCCAGTACAGACTGATGTCCGCGCCGCAGAGCTCGGCGAGTTCGGCGGCTTCGGCCCGGGCCGACCTGCGGATCAGGGTGGTCCGCTCCTCCCGAACATCCAGGGTGAGGGCGGTGAGCTCGGCCAGCAAACCCATCTTGTCGCCATGGGCGAGACCATGCACCCAGGCGATCACCGTCTGGCCCGACGCCTCCCAAGCGGCGCGCCGATCATCGAGCCTCTGGCGAACCTCGCCGTCCAGCGTCTCGATGACGCGACCGCCGGTCGGCTTGAAGGCGGACGCGGTCAGGGCGAGGGCGGACTCAGACCTCTGGCCGAAGGTTCTGACCGCCAGCTGGTTGAACAGGCGGGCGATCAGCGCCGTGAAGGCGACGCCGGGATCGTCGGCGAGGGCGCGGATCAGACCGCGGGTGGCCACGTCGGTGCGCACAGCGTGGAGGGCGTGATTGACGCCTTCGGTCTCGGGCTCCGGCGTATCGACCTCGGGCGGGCGGTAGACGGGCGCGGCAGCGATGTTCGCTGCGGAGGCGGGCGCCTGATCGTCGGTCTCGTCCTCGATTTCCGGTTCCACGGGCGTGAAGCACCGGATCTCCACCCCGGTGCGCACTGCAGGACGCAGGACCAGGGTCGTGGCGGCGCGACCGCTCCATCCCGCCTGATCCATGGCCAGCCGAGCGCGGATCATGACATCGAGCGCGGCGTCCACCGCTTCGGCGTCGTCGTTTCCGTCAGGACCGCCTCGACCCCTTCGACGGCGGCGTTGAAGGCGTCTCGCTTGTCGCGGTAGTCCGCCATCTCCGCGGCCGGAAGCCTGCCGCCATAGACGTAACCGGCGGTTTCCAGATCGTCCGGCAGGTCCGGTTCGGGGCCCGCCGTGACGTGGACCGTCAAGCCCTCGGCCTCGTAGATCAGGGCGATCTCCCGCGCACGACGGGTCCAGACCTCGGTGAGAATGCCCGGGTCCAGCAGCACCGGCGGCAGCTCGCCGAACAGATCGGTTTCGGTGCGACCGCCGGCCTCGGCGTAGCGCTCCGGCCCGATGAGGGCGCAGCGAGGGTCGCGCGCGGTGACGCGAGCCTCGTCGAGCCTCTCGGTCACGCGCCAATCTTGGAAACCGTGACCATCGAGGGTCATCCGGGCCAGCTCCGCCTGCTCGTCGGGGTCGGAGAGCCGGGCGAGCAGGCGCGCCTGGCGCAGGTTCAGCCGGCCGAGCCGCAGCGCCTGCAGCGCGACATCCGGCAGGGCGGACAGGGCCGCGAGACGTTTGATGTCGATCTCCGCGTATCCCAGCGCCTTGGCGATCGTGGGCACGCCGAGCTTGCCTTTCAGCATCCGGCCGATCGCCGCGATGATGTCGGCGACATGGACCGGCACGGCCGTGTTGGTGAGCAGGACGGCCGCGGCCTGGCGGGCGGGATCCGTCTCGACAAAGACATCGACGAGGAAGCTGTCGTCGATACGTCCCTGTTCGATCAGCAGACGAAGCGCCAGCAAGCGCCGCCGGCCGTCGAGCGCCATGTTGGCGGCTTCCTTCTTTCGACCGGGCCGGACGGTCAGGGGCTGCAGCTGACCGGCGGCGAACAGGGTCTCGGCAAGCAGCGGAATGTCATCGTCGGGGGGCTCGCCGAAACGAAGGTTCTCCGGGGCGATGTCGAGATCACGGAGATGGACCAGCGGGCGGTTACGGGTGGACGCGACCTAGAAGGGGGTGGCGACGACGGCGACGGCGATGGAACGGGACATGAGAGCTCTCCTGCCGTAGGCGAGGTCCATCCCCGCCTCTACGGCGCCCGTCCGCGCCCTTCCTTCCCTGCTTTCTGATGGTCTCGAGCGGCCTCGGTCCAGTCGCCGAACGGGCGCGGCGGAAAGGCGAGGATCGCTTCCACGCCATCCCGCTGGAGCTGCCTGGCCAGGCGCATTGCGGCGATCTCCCCGGCTTCGCCTCGGTCTCCCGCGATGAGAACCCTCGAGACCTGGTGGGGCGGGCGCCACCGCGAGAGGTTTCCAGCGGACATGAGCGCCCAGCCCGGCAGGTTGAAGCGGTCCATGGCGGACAGGGTGGTGACGACGCCCTCCGCCACCAGCATCCGCGCCGCCGCAGGCCGCAGACGGACGGCCGATCCCGGCGGAACCTGGCCCACGGTCTTGCGGGGAACGCTCAGACCCGATGCGACCTGCCCGTTGGTCGCGAGATAGGTGAGCTCGACAGCCGTGAGATCCCCCGAGGGCGACCGGATCCCGGTCATCATCGCGCGTCCGGCGCGCCGCCCCGGCTGGTAGACCGAGAGGGGCGCGCGGGGATGTTCGAGCAGGTCGTCGAGGTCTTCCCGCCAGGCGACGCCGCGCACGGCGAGGTGACGTGCGACCATACCGGTCCGGGCGGGCCGTACGCCATCCTGCCAGAGCGCACTCGCGACCTCTCGCCGTCGGCGGTGGTCGATCGCGGGCCTGTCCGGCGTGTGCGCGACGCCCATGAGCCGACCGCCGGGATCGATCAGTCCGCGACGCCGCAGATCGTCGCGCACCTCCCGCCAATCGGCCGCGCCGAAGGTGTGGATGACGACCCGGCCGCCATCAAGCAGAAGCGAGACAGACCGGTCCGCCTTCCCATGGCCGGGGGCCGGCACATTGGCGCGCAAGCCGTTCTGGTAGAGGTCTCCCCCGAGGATCGTCACGATCTGGCGCAGGCTCACCGGAAGTGTCCGAGGGCGCGCAGGCTGGCCGTACCCTCCCTCCCGACGACCAGATGATCGTGAACCTCGATGTCGAAGACCTTGGCGGCGTCGACGATCTTGCGCGTCATTTCGATGTCGGCGCGGGACGGCTCGGGATCGCCCGACGGGTGATTGTGCACGAGGATGATGGACGCGGCCGACGCCTCCAGCGCCCGCCGCACGACCTCGCGCGGATAAACGGGGGCATGGTCGATCGTGCCGTGGGCGACCA
>Ga0206126_10005304_pt1 | contig 11905 bp, 15 predicted proteins | sample Helgoland_Spring_5_FD_148621 | JGI IMG/M metagenome (GOLD analysis project Ga0206126, IMG submission 148621) | Pelagic subsurface seawater microbial communities from Kabeltonne, Helgoland, North Sea - Helgoland_Spring_Bloom_20160412_1 | ecosystem: Environmental > Aquatic > Marine > Epipelagic ...
AAAACCTTTTTAGGAAAAAGGTTGACCAAAAAAAAAACCTTTTTAGGAAAAAGGTTGGCCAAAAAAAAACCTTTTTAGGAAAAAGGTTGGCCAAAAAAAAACCTTTTTAGGAAAAAGGTTGACCAAAAAAAAACCTTTTTAGGAAAAAGGTTGACCAAAAAAAAACCTTTTTAGGAAAAAGGTTGGCCAAAAAAAAAACCTTTTTAGGAAAAAGGTTGGCCAAAAAAAATAATAGTTTTGTTAAAACTTTTTCTAAAAGTTTATTTTTCTAAAAGTTTCTTTTTTTAAAAGTTTATTTTTGTTAAAAGTTTAGTTTATTCTGGAGGAATAACAGTATAACACCCAAAAATCATAGGAATACAGCATAATATATCTAACACTAATGCGCAAGGAAAACAGCATAACCCACAATCATTGCAACTATTTTGAGCTGGATCATGTTGTTTCGAACCTATTCCAGATTTATTACATCCAACACAACAATTATCTATGGATTTTTGGACGTGAGTATAACATACGTGTGTAGGTTGCGACATCTTTAGAATGATAGTTATACTTTTTTTATATGTGATTTTTATTTCAATTTTTATTTAAGATGGTTAACAGTAGTCTTTGATGTGTATTTAAACCTAATTATTTGTTCATTTTTATGAGTGATAATTTTATATATTCTTTAGATTTATCAACTTTTTCAGAATCATAACTACTATTAAAACTATCCATAATATATTTCTGTGATTTTTTAGTTTTTTTTATAGTTCTTTCTAATATCTTTAAACATATTATATAATTCTTTAATAAATATGGTGTATTTAAAAAGGCATAAACCTCAGTTTTATTATAAAAACTATAATATATTGTATTTTCCGAAAGTTTGTATTTTACCGTGATTTTATCAAGGTTGCTTGGAAAGAAATACCAAATCCAATGCGACGTTTTTAGACCATTATTAAGTTCTGTCTTAACATTGGTTATATGTTTTTTTTGATTTTTTTTAAAGTCTGTTATGAGTTGACTAACTGTTCTTCTTTTTATTTTTTTCGTTTTGTTTATTTTTTTCGGTTTAGTCTTTTTAGAAGTCATATTAATTATAATATAATATAATAATATATGGCACAATGTATTAGTTATTGTTTGGTTGGAGCAGCTCTATTAGGGTCAATGATTATGTCTATGTTATCTACAAAGAAATCTAAAAACTTCAGAAATTTTATGGCTTTATTAGATGATAATCAAGCCCAAGTCTATAAAAGCGTCATTAAAGAACGAATGTTAATATATGTACAAGGGTTGGTAATAGGTATTGTATTGGCTATATTAGTAACATTTAATAGTAATTTATCTAAAAATAATAATGTATGCTTGTTTGTTGTTATCGCATTAGGTTTCAACTGGGGCTACTATTTATTATATCCGAAATCTACTTATATGTTAAGTCATTTAAATTCAGCTGTGCAAAATGACGCATGGCTAAGAATATATAAAGAAATGAAATTACGATGTCATGTAGGTTTATTATTGGGTGTAGCTGGGTATCTTTTGTTAGGAATGGGTTGGTGTAATTAAAAATTGAATTTAAAATAAATAACATTGATATATAAGTAACAATGAGTTCTACAACAGAAAAAACATATCCATCTAATTTACCAAGAGGATTCTTTGATTTATGTGTCCCTGATAAATCAGAGGGACATTGTAATGAACTTCTAACATTTTATAAACATATTTTGTCCTAAAGATGAATCCAAAATGTTAAAGGACATTTCATTCTCATACTCAATGTGTCAGAATGATATTTATGGATGGAAAACAGCGGAACAGGAAATTAAAGCTGGAATTATAAAATCGATTAAAGATGTTGAAAATTTTTATAGAATTTATAGTTAAATAGTATTTATGTTTTGTAAGTATAAATTAGTTTAGTTTAATTTTTTTTTTTTTTTTATTTTAAATTGTTAATGGAATATCTTAATTCATTAAAAAATCTATACAGATTGAATGTCGGGGAGATGGATGATATAAAGAAAACCTTAAAAGTTAATATACTCCCAACAAATATAGATGATGTTAAATCTAAACTTGACATGATGATGAAGCAACAAACCAGCATACAAAATCAAATACCACAAGATAGATTTAATAATGTAAGTAATTTTATAATTGAAATTTATAGTTATATTAATGAGGCCCAAAATAATATTACCAAAATAAATAGTCATGTAAATAGGGTCTATGATTTATCTAATTATCAAATGGACCCGACAGTTTTAAGGCATAAACAAGGTGAACGAGAAGCAGCTCCACTGAATATACCTCAACTGAGTTCTAAAAATGATGTAAATCATTTAAATCAACCAAATAATCCGAAACAACAACAACTCCCTAGTCAAGTCAAGCAGTCTAGTCTATTAGATGATATAGATCCGTATGAGCTTTTCGGGTATTCTTCAGGTCAACAATTAATTTTACAAGATTTGAAAGATAAATATAAGAAATTTGCCCTACAAACCCACCCTGATAAAAATAATGGCGATGCTCGGAATTTTAATATTATTAATGAGGCATTTAAATTTTTGTATGAAGCCTATAAATTAAAACAAAATGATAAACAGTTTAATGAATTGAAAAATAATTCTAATTCATATATAGAAACGCAATCTAAAACAAATCTTCAAAATACACAATTTTCTAAGGATAATTTTAGTGTAAATAAATTTAATAGTATTTATGATAAGCATCGGATAGGCAATGTCAATGATGATGGGTATGGTGATTGGTCTCAATCAAATTCGTTTGACAGTGAAGATATAGTAAAAGATAGTAGTATTACTACTGGTAATTTTAATAGTATGTTTAATTCAAATGTAAAAGTATCTTCTGATTTAATAAAACATCAAAACCCAATAGAAATGTTTATGAATAGTGACAATAATTGTGAAGAATTGGGAACTGATAAAATAGATAATTATACCGGTAAATCTAAATCAATGAATTATACAGATTATAAGGAAGCTCATACTACAACTCGGTTAGTTGATCCAAACACTAAATATAATACGTATAATTCAATAAATGAAGTGAATGCTGCTCGCTCTACTATTAAAGAATTAACCACCGAAGAATTAATGGAAATTGAGTTAGCGAAATCAATAAAAGAAGAAAAAGAAGCAAATAGGTTACAATATGTTTCTAAACAAGATACCGAACATTTTGAAAATTACAATAAAATTCATAATATTATGCTAACACGTAACTAGTTTATTTATATTATATTATATTAATATGAATTTTAAAAAAGTATCTGGTATAAATACTTTATTACATTCTACATATACTGATAATTTACATTCGATTCTTCATAAAGGAAAACTTCTTTCAAATGAAGAATCGCAACGATATAACTATAATTTTAAAGGAACCCAAGGAGGTACAAATCGAAAATTATGCGACGCAAATATAATAAAACATAAAAATACCCCAATGTTTAATACGAATTGTCTTAGTGGAGAGGCAAAAGGATGTTTTTTTTTGATATTAGAATCTGAAGGTGAAAATATTATACTTAATAATTCATACGAGACAATATTATTATTTGATAGTTCTATATGCGATACAGAAAAATGTTATTTAAATTCAATCGATAATAATGGATTTCATTTTAACGACACTGAAAGTCCATGGACATCTTCATTGGGATATACTATTCATTTTGATACTGACCATAAAATTAATAGTAAATTATTTTCAAATAATATTAGAACTACTTCAGAATTAATAGTTCCAAATAGTGTTGATTTAAAATATTTAAAAAAAATTATTATAGCTGACGATTATGAACTAAATTTACCTAAAAAAATACTAAAAAAATACGAACATTTATTTGTAAGAGTTACACCACGTATAAAAAATTTTATTAATATAAATAAAAAATCTCCATATCACGATATATTACCTATAAATATGACACCTAAACAATTAACAGAAGAATATAAATTTATTAACCCGAATATTAAACTAATAATGCTACCTATGTTTATGAAAAAGGTCGCCGAAAAAAAAATTACAGAATTTAGAATTAAACAAACAATACGTCTAAAAAAAAAACTATTAAAAAGGTCATCATCGAAAAAACCTAAAAGAAGAGCTTCAACCAATTCGTATTTTAAATATAGATCATCGAAAAAACGAAAAAGAAGAGCTTCAACATAATATTTAAAAATAAATGAACATATTTTTTAATATAATTATGAAGTTTATTTATATATATTTTTATATCATATTATATTAATATGAATTTAAAACAAATTGATTTTTTAGAACGCCCATCTCTCGTAAACTTGGCTGTAAAATTAAAAATTAAAGGGTATACAAATATGTATATTAAACCCTATATAAAGAAAGAGCCGCTAAAAAAAATGATTTTAGATGAAATAAAACAAATTAAAAAAATACGGCGAACACATTCAGTTAGTGGTTCTAATACTGATTATAATAGTAATAGTAATAGTAATAATAATAATACTGGTACTAGTTGTACTGATTATAATAGTAATAGTAATAGTAATAGTAATAGTAATAGTAATACTGGTACTAGTTGTACTGATTATAATAGTAATAGTAATAGTAATAGTAATAGTAATACTGGTACTAGTTGTACTGATTATAATAGTAATAGTAATAGTAATATTAGAAGGTCAAAATCATTCACATCATTTAGAAAAAAATCATTAAAGAAAAATTCATCAAATTTATCGGATATATTTCAAAATTACGATATTGACCGCTGTGTGTTTCCAAAGGTAAGTAAACTAATTGCTATTGGAGATATACATGGTGATTTATCGGTTGCTATTAAAGCCTTAAAATTAGGAGGTGTTATTGATAATTCTATTTCAGATAATACCCGCGATATAAATAATATTCATTGGACGGGAGGGGATACCTATGTCGTTCAACTTGGAGATCAGATTGATCGGGTAAGACCCAGTAAATTATTTAATAATTTATGTTCAGATGAAGACGCCGATTTAGTTAAAGATGAAGGTTCAGATCTTAAAATAATCAGTTTATTTGAGAATTTGCATAGAGAGGCAAAAGCAGTAGGTGGTGCCTTATTTAGTATTTTTGGGAATCATGAATTAATGAATGTCGATGGAGATTTCAGATATGTTAGTCCACGAGAGTTTCATGAATTCGGCAACTTTTTCAATGGGAAATACGAGCAAAATTCAAAGTTTCCATTTGGCTATAAAGAGCGATTAGACGCATTTAAACCTGGTGGTCTATTATCTAGTAGATTGGCATTAACCCGATATTCGGTGCTTCAAGTTGGTAGTTGGCTTTTCGTGCATGGTTCTATTTCCCCACAATGTGCCAATAAATATTCGATGAATGATATTAATAGTAGTATTAAAAATTGGTTGCTTGGAACTAGCACCGAAAATATAGGTAATTTATATCATACAGATAATGATGAAGATTCACCATTTTGGTCACGGAAATATAGTGATATGGATGAATGGGACGAAGTTAAAAGTATAGCATCTTTCAAACAAACTATAAACAACCTTAATATTAAAAATTTAAGAGATAACACGAATGTTATAAAAGGTATGGTGATGGGTCATTCGCCGCAATTTATGTATAATAGAGGTATAAATTCGTCGTATGATAATCGTATTTGGCGAGTCGATATAGGTGCTTCAAAGGCCTTTGGTGATGTGAAATCAACCCCCGAATGTTTTCTAAGAAAAGTTCATGTATTAATTATAGAAGATGACTGTAGATTCCATATTGTTAAGGAAAAGTGTTAAATAATTAGTTAAATTTTTATTCATTAAGAATTTTACGTTTAATAGCATGTAATTCATCTACATTTATAAATGGATTCATATGTGTAAAGGGGTGGACATGTTCCTTTATAGGTGTTTTCTTTAATTTTATATTTTTTAAAACATCAAGCGTCATTCTAAATCCTGATGTATCCTCTTCTTTTATAGGTTTTGATTCTCTTTTTTTTATATTTAATTTTGGTGGTTTAAAGGGTTGTTCTGACACATAATTTATAGTTGTTTGTGGTAGAAATTTATCAAGCAAACCTGAATCAATCTTTTCTTCCATCATTTTATTTTTTATAGCCTGATGTGGAACACCACACCGCATCATTTTTATATATTTATCAATATTCACTTCATCCTCGATAAAACTGTAAGTTTCAAGCATCGGTTTAGAGTATATTTTCATCTGTTGGATATTCCACCTAATACCATAAGTATTAGAACCATAAGCGTCGTTTGTAAGCCATAAGAATTGGGGACAAATAAGAAGCTTAACATAAATTTTAGATTTAATATGTTCATGTGTAATTAGATTCTTTACCTCATTAAATATTAATATATCTTCGCTAAATGAGAGTCTTAATCTATCTGGATAATATTCGGTTGATTTAAAGCTTGACACAAACTTACGTTTTGAACTAAATTTATTTTTAAGATGATTGTTAATATTTATTATGTTGGTTTTAAATTCTCGCATATTTTTATCATTTTTACTATTAATAAACGAAAAATCAATATAGCTTTTATTATTAAATTTATTTATTCCAAAGGGTAGAAATACAATCGGTGTTTGTATAATTAAATTAGAATTCTTGTATTTAATAGGATAATTCGTGTAATCATTACTAATATTTATTTGCTTCTTTATTGTTAGGTCACATATATTAATATCATTATGTTTTAATATAACATTCATCTAATATAATAGTTTATATTATTTATAAGTCATCTAAAAAATAACATTTTTTTTAAATAACATAAAAAAAATAACTTATTAAATAGTAAGATTTAAAAATGTGTGAAAAATTAGAAAAAATAGAAAATTCTGAAAATGATTGTCCAATTTGTTATGACACATTAGATACAAACGACATTACTATAAAATGTGGTCATAAATTCCACTACAATTGTATATTAAATACTTTTAAATCAGATGTATCTAAAAATATACGACATATCCGTAAGTGTCCGTATTGTAGAAATGATAGTGGCTATTTACCACTAATCGAAAATACTTACCCATTTAAAGGAATTCATGTTGAATATTTTGAAATTCAACTCTATTTATTACGGAATGATTTTGACAAAATAAAGGAAATTACATCAAAATATATAGATAAAACAAAATGTAACTCTATTTTAAAAACGGGTCTTAATAAGGGGTATCAATGTAAAAAAAATAAAAAGAAGGATTTAGACTTCTGTCACTTACATAATATTACCTAATATTACCTAATATTACCTAATATTACCTAATATTACCTAATATTACCTAATATTACCTAACATTCTTTTATGACGCATGATAAATTTGCTACACAATCATCAGAGTTATTATTAGGGATTGGTGGATTGTGAAGTTCTCTAAAATTATTTATTTTATTTTGATCATGTTCGTTCAATTGTTGATATATTTGTTTATCTGCTTCTAACATCTTTTTTAAATTATTTAATTCGGCATTGTTAAGATTTGTTGAATTCACATTATTCACATTATTCACATTATTCATTGAATTATCCGAACTCATTGAATTCAATGTGTCAATATTATTTAGATGAACATTATCCACAACTATATTATTTTGATTTTGATACACTTTACTATTAAGACTTGTTAGTTGATTAAGTTGATTATGTTTATTATGTTTATTATGTTGATTTAATGATTTAGGTAGTATCAAGGAAATAATAAGCCCTAAAATTAATAGTCCTAAAAATAACATTATTTGTTCAGTAACGTTATCTATCCCAATTAGTCCAATTATAACTAAAGCGATTAAAGAACTTGCTAATAAAATATTTAATAAATTCATATATTAAATACAATATAAATTATTTATTTATTTAACTGGGTAAACATTATTAAATGCATTATTGAATGCCCTAAGATTCATTAAGATAAATAAGACACCTACTACTACAATAATAAGAATAATACTATAAGTATTCATAGGTCCATAGGCATAAATTGTTTCAACAAATTTATATATACAGAATAGTAGAAATATCACTAATGTATATTTAACAAATTTATTTTCAATATCGTCTAATTGGTCTTTATATTTAAATAACACATATATTATTAGGGACGTAGACAAAAAACCAAAGATTATTTTAGAGGATGTTTCCATTGTTTTAAATATAGTTAGTAAAATATAGTTTATTAAAAATGGAATTATAATACACAATAAATATAAATTAACCATTATAATCCTAAAATATTATTTTCTGTGAATATTATTTTCGGCGGATATATTATAAAATGATTGGTGGTAGAAAAGTTAGAAGTAATAAAGGTAAAAAACGGGGAGCTTATGGTCCTCATAGTAGAACTCGTTCAGGGTCCAAATTTAAAGGGCATAAAGTTACTAAATCATCAAGCAAAACTCGCAAAGTCAGAAGCAATAAAGGCAAAAAACGCGCACCTTATGGACGACGATATAACTCGTCTGGTAGAACTCGTTCAGATGTGCGAAGGGAACGTCCGTCGTGGTTATTGTTCGCGAGGAAAGGTAAAAAATTTAGTGTGTGAAGTCAATAGATACTACTAACCCGGTTATGAGGTGTTGCGGTGTTGGTGTGTTGGATTGGTGTGTTGCGGTGTTGGATTGCTGTGTTGGTGTGTTGGTGTGTTGGTGTTGGTGCTGATGGGAGGTGTGTTCTCCATAAGAATCCTTAGATTATTAAACACGAACAAGAGCTTAGACAGTTTTATACTAACGGTATAGCTAAAATTTTTTATTTATAGTTCGTCTAAGATTAACCTTTTCAACTTTTTCACGATTGTCTAATACAACTTGTGTAACTGTTTTTGCTTGGTCGTCATTTTTAAAATACATATTAAGACCAGATAATAGATTTGTTTTATTTAGGGGTTTGAATGTTTTATTCACACTATAAATTAATCGTCCATTTTTAGTATTCATGTTATCTATTTCAAATTTTTTCATCATTTCTAAAATTTCATTCGTCATTTTTATTTTTTGTTTACGCCGTTCAACTAATGCTTTATTCAAGGCTTTAATTTGGTCATCTAATTCTAAATAAGATTTAACTGTTGTTGTTAATTGTTCTTTACAAAATTGATATTCTTGTTCAGACATTTGTGATTGAATTATATTATTCATATACTTTTAAGTAATAAAAAAAATGCCAGAAATGCCAGAAAATACACCTAAATACATTAATCCATCAGCACTCGCTCTGATTGCCCGAATGGTTCGAAAACAAAATACACAACTTTTAGAAGAGTATGGTTCTAGGAATTCGTTAAGCCCTAAAGAAATAACAAATCTTAAAAACGGTTTAATTAAATTAAACCATATTTATCCGAATGTGGTTCAGAAAAAGAATAGAGAGCATTTACAGACGTTATTAATCAAATAAACTTTTTCAGAAAAAGTTTGTTTTTGTCTAAACTTTTATGAAAAAGTTTCTTTTATGAAAAAGTTTGTTTTATGAAAAAGTTTCTTTTTATGAAAAAGTTTGCTTAAAAAAAACATATACTATATTAGTAATGAAGATTAATGATGTCAATAATAGTTATGTGAAACCATCGATAACACAACAAGATTTAATTAGCGATGATGTGGAATTGATCCAAGAGAAGTTAAAAGGCTACATCCAAATTAATCCCGAAAATTATGAGGATGTGGAAACTGGGTTGTGGATTAAATATATTACATATGATGGTAAATATCGGTGTGGGGGGGTATTAAAAATAAATAAGTCACCAAATTATTATGTATTAAAAAATCCTAAATTAAATGTATCGTGGTGTGTCGATTTAAATAAACATATATTCTTTGTTAAAGATATATCACATTTTAGAACTAAAAAAATGGAAATGGAAAATTTATATAAGTTATATGAAGCGGGTCTTGTTAAAATATTAGAAGAACCTGAACAAGATGATTAAACGATTAAACGATTAAATACCTCCGAAGTAATCGGAGTCTGTGTCGGTGTCGGTGTCGGGGTCTGCTGCTACTGGAGGTCGATTAATTGACAATGCATATGGATTATTATCTAATTGAGATAAATTTTTAGGATTAATGTTATCTTCTAATCCTCTGGTTGAAAGACTTACACCGGTTCGTGTGACCGTGTTACCGAGACCATTACTTGATATACTACCACCATTTGAAACCGATATATTGCTTCGTTCTCGTGTATTAAAGTTAACATTTTGTTTATTTAACCCAACAAAGCCTTGTTCACCAGAGCTTGCCATAACTTTAACACCTGTTTGTGTAGGTGTGCGACCTTTAGAAATTATTTCTTTATTAGGGTTTGTTTCGGCATTTAACATTCCGGTGTAATCGGCCATTTTTTTATCTGAAGAATTCGCAGATCCTCCGTAATAATTGTCGGACGTAAATTGTTTTAATGTTGCGGGTGCTTCAAATTTATTTGTAGTGTATCCGCCTTTATTATTAATAGAGGAACTTACGTTCCCTGAATATTTATTATTAGATGTTAGTTGTTTAAGAGTACTAGGAGCAAATGGATTAGCAGCTAAATAACCAGCCCCCCCTCCTTTCGCGTAAGCAACATTAGTATTATGTTTATTATATATAGTTGTTTCTTTCGTAGTCCGTTTTGCGGAGGCATAATTATAATCGGTATGTTTCGCATTTCGTTGAACGTCGATATTACCATCCCTAACATCATGAATTAACGTTTCTTTAAGAGTTGTTCTAGCAACATCATTTGGATCATACACTGTTAATTTAGTAGCACCTTTAACTTGGGTTTCCATTTTATTAACCTCTGTGGTTTCTTTAATAGTGGTTCTTGCGATATCATCTGGATCATATACTGTTAGTTTCTTTATACCACTGTCAATATTACCGTCATGTTCATTAACTTCAGTCGTTTCTCTTATAGTTGTTCTAGCAATATCATTTGGATCATATACTGTTAGTTTCTTTATACCACTGTCAATATTACCTTTATGATTATTAACTTCTGTCGTTTCTCTTATAGTTGTTCGTGCAATATCATTTGGGTCATATACTGTTAGTTTCTTTATACCACTGTCAATATTACCTTCATGTTCATTAACTTCAGTCGTTTCTCTTATAGTTGTTCGCGCAATATCATCTGGATCATATACTGTAGCTTTTTCTGGAATGCTGGTACCAATATAACCACTAATATTAGGATTTCCCTCTATATTTTGTTTTTTAGTTCGTTTCATTTTATCTTGTAAAGGAGATATTATAGATTTAACTATTGATACAACATTTGTTATAACTGATTTATTTTGTGTGGTATCTCTTTCATTAGGACCTAATTTAATACCAGCTTTCCCATAATTAGATATATCAAATTTGGTCCTAGGTTTTTCATTATTAATTTTGGATTGGAACGGTTCAAACACACCGTCAGCACCGTCCGCACCGTCAGCACCGTCAGTGCCAGCCGTCCAAGCCCCTGCCTGAGATTTACCTAATTTTAAGGACTTTTGCCCTCTTTGTGACAACGATTTTTGAACGTTGGAGCGTTGTGTCTGATTTTTTTCGATTGCCGGTCCAGCATTACCCGAATAATTACCGTGGCGTTTATTTACTGCAGGCATAATAAATGTTTCATCGGCTTTTGATTTAAGATTAGCACCGGTCGTTTTATTCCATCTCGATTGTGTATTAAGATAAAATGTATCTGGTCTATATTTTCCAACTTGGGAAGTCTCGGTCCGTTTATCAATATGTTTACCCGAAATTATACGTCCTTTATATGTTTCCTTAGGGTTTGATAAAACACGTAAATCATCGATATTTTTAGGTCTAACTAAATCATTTATATCATATTGATGAAACCCACCGGTTGGTTTGCTATTATAG
>Ga0206126_10005305_pt1 | contig 11904 bp, 7 predicted proteins | sample Helgoland_Spring_5_FD_148621 | JGI IMG/M metagenome (GOLD analysis project Ga0206126, IMG submission 148621) | Pelagic subsurface seawater microbial communities from Kabeltonne, Helgoland, North Sea - Helgoland_Spring_Bloom_20160412_1 | ecosystem: Environmental > Aquatic > Marine > Epipelagic ...
TTGCCTCGATAGCTCAGTTGGTAGAGCAGCGGATTGAAAATCCGCGTGTCCCTGGTTCGATCCCGGGTCGAGGCACCATTATTCTAAGAGCCCTGAGCAGAAATGTTCGGGGCTTTTTGTTTTCAAAGCTGGTCTCAATAGGCTATGCAGCCTTATCTAGTCTTGCACTCTCTAGGTCTCTAGAAAGGCCCTCACCACATCCTTGTAATTACGACTAACCTTAATTTTGTCATATTCTCCCATCATCAAGAAAAACTCGCCTTTTGTATGTGGTATGACTTTGTCTATAAAATCTAAATTAACGATGGTTGAACGATGGACACGTTTAAATTGCTTTCCGTCTAATTCTGCTAACATTTCTTTTAGCGTGCAGCGTTTTACGTAAGTTTCACCTAGGACATGTACACATACGTAGTCACCAGCAGCATCAATCCACTGTATATCCTGATGTTTTAATAAATGTATCTCGCCCCGATCTTTAATTACGATTTTGCGATTTTTAACATAGACAGACTGAGGGGCTTGCTGAGTTGAATCGTCAGCCATCCATGTCACCGTTTTATGGTTTTTTTGGTCGATCTGCGCAATTGCACCAATCACTTCTCGCTTATTTTCGGTTTGCTCGTGTGATTTCATTGCGAAGCGTTGCAGCGTTCTAGCAACGGCCCTTTGGATGCTTTCATCATCAATTGGTTTGAGCACATAATCTACGGCATAAGCATCAAAAGCTTCAAGCGCATATTGTTGGTAAGCGGTTGCAAAAACGATTAAAGGCATAGTGTCATTTTGCAATTGCTTGACGACATCTAAGCCAGATAAGCCCGGCATCTGAATATCTAAAAATAACAAATCAGGTGCCAACTCAATCACGGCTTTTATGGCTTCACGGCCATTGGAGCATTGAGCAATAACCTCGATGTTGGGCAATTTTTTTAGTTTTGCGGCTAGCAGTTTTAATGCGAGCGGCTCGTCGTCTACAATAATTGTTTTTAATATAGTCATTTTGGGTTAGATAATTCGAGAGGCATATTGATGCAAGTAGAGCGTCCGCCGTTTGCAAGTCGTATGGTTTTAATTTGATAATCGTTGTCATAAAGAACTGACAAGCGTTGCACTGTATTTTCTAGTCCAATACCGGGTTCATTTTCGATTGGTATTTTAGTGTTTTCCTGGCCTGCACCGCTATCATTGATTGCAATAATTAGCCTATTTTGGTTGACGTGCGCCTTGAGTTCAATAATGCCACCTTTTTCGTGCTTTGAAATGGCGTGCTTCATCGAATTTTCTATGATGGGTTGCAATAGCAAACTTGGCACTAGGGCATATTGAGCCGTCTCATCTACTTTAAAATCAAGCTGTAATCGTTCAGCAAATCGAGTTTTTTCTATTTTTAGATATAGATTCAAAGCACTAATTTCTTCCCGTAAGGTAATCATAGTGTCTGGGTTATTTTCCAATGAATGACGTAAAAATTGACTCAGTTGCACGGTCATTATTTGGGCTTTTTCGGACTCTTTAATTTCAATCAATGAGTTGATAGCGTTTAATGTATTATATAAAAAGTGAGGATTAAGCTGATACCGCAACATTTTGAGTTTAGCATCGCGAGCGACACTTTGAGCTTCAATGCGTTTAATATGTTCTTTTCGAGTTTCCGCCTCAGCAGTGAGCATAATGTTATGTTCAGATTGTTGCAGATCGAAATAACGAATGCCATGAAATAAACCGGTCCAACATAAAAAGATGAAGATGCTTGCAAAAAACCACCCGCCAAACTCACCCCAAATCTCATCAGCTGGAGTTAACCAAGACAAGGCTTGCATTCTAAAAATTGTCCACAAAAATGCTACCACAAATACAACAAGCATGCCAATAGACAACCTGTATGCTACCGACTTGTCCCAAATTCTATTAAAAGTTCGATATAGAAAAACTGAAAACAGCATACCAAGTAAAGCCTGAATGACAGTGTGTATGACATTCTCTATCGAGAATTGGTTGTACCACAACGTTAATGTGACAAAACTAACAATGCTTAAAAATAGCCAAAAGCTAGCCTGCCAGAACCAAAACCGATGTAGGATATTTTGTTTAATTGCACTGATCATAGGGTAGATAGATTACCTTTTTATTGAGGAACAGGAGAATAGGAACGCGTTCCGGTATAACAAAATAGTAACAGATACATTAGCGAATAAATAGCAGAGGTAAGAAACGCATATCGCCCTCTCAACAATTAAGAGGACGAATGGTTAGATATTAATAAAAGTAAATATTATCAATATACGCTGCGTCGCGAGTCGTTCCCCACAATTGGACGCTAAACATGATCAAGCTTGATGCATCGAAAGTTCTATTTAACTCAGAGAAGGGTAACTCTACTGTCACCCATTGTCCTGTTGCCAAAGTAAAGTTATTAGAAACCCCTGAATCACCAAACGATGGAATAACTTGGAATTGAGTTTGTGTTATACCAGCTGTTAGGTACATATCAAAACGGAGTCCCGTAGCATTTGATAGGTCGACTGGACCGTCTTGTATGCCAAATTGAATGCCTGTTATGCCGCCGTTTTCACCGCCTAGAGTAATTTGGAATTTACCTATGTTGTCGCCGTCAATACTGATCTGTGAAAATGCTGGCGCTTTGTAGAAATTATCATTCCAAAAAGAAATAGGCTGATCGACAGTTAGTGTGTCACTAAAAAGCACAAATGCTTCATCATTACTCGCTGTTGGGGTCGGGGCTGCAACCGATGGGCCTGCATTTAATGACTTTACACTCAGCGATAGACTCGCATCACCACCAGCTATAAGCTGATTAGCTTGCACTGCGCCAAACCCGTCCGTATCAACGACCACTTTGTAATTGCCTTCTGGTAAACTAAGAATGGCATTACCACTAGCGTCAGTATTAACCAAAGCATTACCTACTTTGACCGCCGCGTTTGGTAGAGGAGCATTGTTATCATTGACAACATTTACCGTCATATCATAAGAAGTTGAAACCCCTGAAAAATAAATGTTATCAACATATACTGAAGTGCCTTCCGGTCCCCAAAGTTGAATGACAATGAGTTGTAATATACTGCTATTGAGAGTATCAAAGCCAGCACCATCGTTATCGACTAGTTCAGAGTATGGCATTTCTAAATTTAGCCAAGTACCTGTGGTAGGATTATCAAAGGTGCGTTTAGCGCCACCATCTCTGGATACTAATTGAACTTCAACTTTAGTAATACCAGGCTCGATGAACATGTCCATATTCCAAGTGGTATGCTGTGAAGCATCTAATTCACCGTTTTCAAAACCAAATTCAAGGCCTGTCACGCCGCCGTTTGTGCCACCAGCAGTAATTGTGTACTTAGCAAAATTATTACCATTTACCGCACCGGTAGAATAGACCGGTGCATTGTAGTAGTTAGCATTCCAAACACCAACATAGCTATCTTGAGATAGAGAATCGCTATATAGCACAACCACTTCATTATCTACGAAACTTGGTGGATTTGGCGCGGCTACAGACGGCCCGGTGACAGGTGCTTGTGCTAAAGTAGTGAAGTAAACATCGGCTAACAATACATTAGTTCCTGCGCCACCTAAAAAGTTTAACGAAAACCAAGTCATATCGCTGAAATTAGGAAGAGGCACTGTCATTTCTATCCAACCATTGCCTAAATCAGTACCGGATGAAAAGTTATAGACAACTTGATTTTGTTGCTGTGTTGCGCTTTGTACAACCACATCAATACCAGTAAAGGTAGCAGTTTTAACTTTAAACTTAGCATGTGTATATGTGGATATATCAACGGTATTTTGAGGTAAATTTCCCCATGCAATCACCGTACCCCAACCTGAGCTCTTTGTAATTTCTAAGGCTTTGTCGTATGTCGTATCGGCAGGTTGGTCAGTGTATTGCGTTCCAGTTGACCAAGTATCTCCCCAAAATTCCATATAAAAGGAATCGTCATTTTCTGAATGGAAAAGGTAGGCCTTATTACCAACAACCACTGCAGGCTGGACATTAATAGTCCTGTTGAGCGTTGCTTGGTTACTCGCTCCGTCGGCAGCGCTGTAAGTAATCGTATAAGTACCGACGACACTCGTATCTACAGTGCCACTGGCCGTTGCTGTTAGGTTAGTATCTACGTCATCGACTACGGTTGCGCCTTGTTCATTATAGTTGTCACCCACTGTTAGGGTTATTACCGCGTCGCCAATTAATGTGATGACCGGAGCTTCGGTGTCAGGTGCAGACTCTACAACAACTGTTCTTGAGGTTGAGCTGCTATTGCCAGATTTGTCAGTTGCAGTGTAAGTTAATACATATGTGCCTGCTGTTGTGGTATCAACATTGCCAGTTACTGTCGCTGACAATCCATTATCTACATTATCGACTACTGTTGTGCCCGACTCTTGATAAGTGTCTCCAACAGTCAATGTAACTGCGCTAGAACCTAATAATGTAATTGACGGTGCCAATGTATCTTCAGCAACGCTGCCACTGCCGCCGCAACCGGACATTAATGCTCCTAGCAAAAGTACTAATGTGTATTTAATGTTAGTTTTCATCAACTCTCTCTTGGTTAGTTTACAACTTATTTGCATTTTTTTCACAAGATACATAAGTTCGTGATATTTTCAAATTTAAAAAGTTGAGTGGACCTTTTGATGCGTTGAATAGGTATTTTCAACCTTAAAACGGAGCAGCAATGGAGTAACAGTATTATCAAATAATAGGCCACAATAAAGGCATGAAAAATAGTATTAATCCCTCTTGCCGCTGGATCAGGACGCTTCATCATATTTAACTTGTTATTATTGTATGAAATGTTAAATGTATGTGAACTTAGGTGTGTTAAATAGCTGTAAGCTAATTTTCACTGTTATTTTTTTGTTAGGAAATGATTAATATATGAAAATCAATAAACCCAATAGTCAGTTTAAACATCTAGCTGTAGCAGCTAGTGTAATGTTTGCTCTTACTGCTTGTGGCAGTGATAATGGTCCCGTAGAGGTCGAGCAGCCACCTGCACCACCAGCAGAAAATAATGCCCCAGTAGTGTCGAGTTCAGCTGTTAATAGTGCAGAAGAAGCTGTCCTTTATACTTATACCTTAACGGCAACCGATGCAGATGCTGGTGATAACTTAGTGTTGGCATCTGTAACGCTGCCAAGTTGGCTAACTTTTAATGCGACAACCGGTGTCTTAAGCGGTACTCCTAGTGCAAGTGATGTAGGTGCAAACAACGTTTCCCTAACGGTTAGCGATGGTACTGACACAGTAACGCAAGATTTCACTATAACTGTAGTGGCTGCCCCTGTAGTAAACACAGTTCCTGTGTTTACTAGTACTACACTAACAATGGGTAGTGTTGGCACTTCTTATTCATATACTGCGACAGCCACAGACGCAGACGCTAACGATACCTTATCTTTCTCTTCGATAACCTTGCCTGCTTGGGCAATGTTTAATACTGATACGGCTGTTTTATCTGGAACACCAGATATAGCTGGGGATTATTCAGTTGAATTGATGGTGAGTGACGGTACCGACACAGCAAGCCAAACTTTTACAATTGCCGTTGCAGCAGAGAATGCTGTTACAGTTGCTCTAAGTGTATTTGAAAACACATTGCTACCTGAATGGGCACCTTGGATTAATGATGGTGGTTCAACCACCCTTGTAACCGACGATGTTGAACATGATCAAGCTGTGCAGTTTAACTTAACCGCTCCTTCTGTAGCCGGTTTTACCGCACGAGATATTGATGGTGCTGTTAATGGCTCTCTGTTTAATGCCTCAGGTGTCACTAACGGTGTGTTATCTTTTGAGTTGAAAATGGTCAAAGCCCCAGATGCAGGTGTGGTTGATTGGAAACTAAAATTAGAAGCGGGTCCTGGCTCATCAGCTGAAGTTAATCTTTCAACTGCTTTGGAATCGCATGCAACACCAGTCCTTAATACTTGGCAAACTTACACCTTCCCGCTTGCTAGTCTTGGCGGTAATTTAGACCTTAGTAAGTTAGATCTCTTTATGGTTTTTCCTAATTACAACCAAGCTCCAGGCGCTCAATTCCTACTGGATAATTTCATGATATCGGAAGGTAGCGACACGGTTAACCCAAATCCAGCACCTGCTCCTTCACCATTGCCGGGATTAGGCGGTGACACAGGTTTAGTTAATAATGGAGATTTTGAGCTAGGTAATCTTGATGGATGGCTTGCTGCCGGTTCTAATATAAGCACAGAGCTCGATGCTGAGGGTAACTGGATAGTAAAAGTGATCGCACCAGAAGCACAAAGTCCATTTATAGGGCAAGATCGTATTGGTGAGGGTGAAATTACTGCTGGTCAAGCGATGACTGTATCGTTTGATATGAGAGGGTCTGTTAGTGGTGATGGTGGTGTGGTTAATGCATTATTACTCACTGAGTCTCCAGTAGGCGTTAGTAAAACTGATGTCCTTGCAACCTTAACACCTAATGCTGAATGGACAAGATACACTTATGAAGTAACTGCAGGCGCTGATCCTGAGTGGGGTGTAAATCTAAAACTACAACCAGCTTGCGGTGCGGTGGCAGGTTGTGAAGTAACAGCTTATTTTGATAATATCAAGATTACTGCAGCGGGTGGTTCAAGTGGTGGTAATGGTGTCGTTCCAACACCATCACCAGAACCTTCACCATTGCCTGGAGTAAGTGGTGATACGGGCTTAGTGACTAATGGAGATTTTGAGCTTGGTAGTCTGAATGGATGGATTGTAGAGGGTGCTAATATAGCAGCTGAGCAAGATGCAGATGGTAATTGGTTAGCTAAACTGGTAGCACCGGAAGCGCAAAATCCGTTCATTAAACAAGATTCAATTGGTCGAGGTGTAATCACTCCGGGACAAGCGTTAACTGTATCATTTTACATGAGGGGTAATGCTGCAGGCGACGGTGGTGTAGTAAATGCATTGTTGTTCAGCGAATCGTCAGCTGGGGTTAGTAAAACAGATCAACTTGCATCCGTAGTGCCTAACGCAGAATGGACGAAGTATACCTTTAATACTACTGCTGGCTCCGATACAGAGTTTGGGTTAGCTATACTATTGCAACCTGTTTGTGGGGCAGTGCAAGGTTGTGAAGTTACGGCTTATTTTGATGAAGTTACCATAACAGCTCAATAATGACATAATCATACTTAACGGTATGGGATAATTATTAAAAAACCTACAAGGGTTCACAATATAAATTGTGAACCCTTTTTTATTGGTGCGCCAAGTATGGCGCGTAGCGCCCGTTCTGGGTGCTGTTCTGACACGCGTGGTGGCGGTCAGATGACTTGGTGGTGAAAGTCCACTATTAGCCCGACAAGGGGAATAATTAGCTGAACGGCAAGGGTGTTCATCGTGAGGTGAAATCTGAAGAAAGCTGAAAGCAAAGCACTGGCCTGACGAACAGAAATCGTATATTAGGCGGTCGCAGTGGGTGAGAAGGCCAATATCTTCAAAGCCCAATACTTGTCCAGACACTGCGGACGTAGATACGGCAGGCATAAGTGTGAAGGTCACGCGCATTACCTTGGGAGGTCTATTGGCCTGCCATTGGCTACTGTTATCGCGAGATATCAGGATGGGGCAATAGAAGTCAGCAGAGGCCATAGTAGGTTGATTACCGTTAACTGAAGGGCTGAACATGGTAGATGGATTGAGAGCCGAACGTTCGATGACACGGTAGGGGCAGAAACGGTTATTGCGATATAGCCGCTTATTGTTGACTGTGTTAAAGGTGAGTATCCCCAAAGCAGGAGGTGGGCAACGCGAACTAGGCATTCCCACGGTGTTGGATAGGCTCATTCAGCAAGCGATACATCAGGTGCTAAGTCCTATATTCGAGGAGCAGTTCTCGGACAGCAGTTATGGATTTAGGCCAAATCGCAGCGCTGGACAAGCTGTCCAGCAAGCTCGTAGGTATATGGAAGCAGGTAATAGATGGGTAGTGGACATCGACCTAGAGAAGTTCTTCGATAAGGTCAATCACGACATTTTGATGTCGCGAATAGCGCGTCATGTGAAAGATAAAGCGGTATTGAAGTTAATCCGTGGATATCTGGTGGCGGGCATATCGGATAATGGACAGGTCAATATGAGAACAATGGGCACACCGCAAGGTGGGCCGTTGTCACCATTACTATCAAATATTATACTGACCGACTTAGATAACGAGCTTGAAGACCGAGGGCATAAGTTCTGCCGTTATGCGGATGACTGTAATATTTATGTCAAAAGTGAGCGTGCAGGGCAGCGTGTATTGCAAAGTGTCACGACTTTCTTGGAAAACACCTTGAAACTCAAGGTAAACCAAGAGAAAAGTGATGTGGGTCGGCCTTGGCAACGAAAGTTCTTGGGGTACAGTGTGTGCAATCGAAAACAAAATATCCGACTGCGAATAGCGCCTGCGGTGTTAATACGGTTTAAGAAGGACGTAAAACAGACGCTTCGTAGCGCGAAAGGATGGTCTATAAACCGCACGGTGGAAAAGCTCAACCTGAAACTACGAGGGTGGATAACGTACTTCCGCTACATTAACGTCAAAAATATATTGTTGGACTTAGATGGTTGGCTCCGCCGCCATCTCCGCAAAATACTATGGCGACAATGGAAACGTGTTTATACGCGTATCAAGCGTTTAATCGCGTTGGGTATAGATGAAACGAGAGCAGCAATGAGCGCGGTAAATGGAAGAGGACCTTGGTTTAACTCAGGCGCTTCACACATAAACCAAGCGTTACCAAAAAAGTTCTTCGATAACCTTAGGTTAGTATCGTTAATCGATTATTATCAGCGCCTCAAGTATCTACCATGAACCGCCGTGATACGGAACCGTATGTCCGGTGGTGTGAGAGGACGGAGAGTGTAAACTCTCCTCCTACTCGATTGCCAACAAATGTGATGTATCTAGCTTGACTAGACTGATTGAAATGCAAACACTACAATCAGTCTGATAGAGAGGAAACAGTATCGGTTAAAATTACAAACTTCTTAAAAATGCCAATAACTCATCTTTATCATCTTGTGGCATATTCTCATAAAATAGTTTAGAAGCTTGCGCCTCGCCACCGTGCCACAAGATAGCTTCTTCGATTGAACGCGCTCGACCGTCATGCAAATATCCAATACGATTAATATCGTTGATGTTTCGCGATAATGAGATGGTGTCATTACCCTTGCTATCGCCAAGCATGACATTTTCTGCATGACCTAAACCCCACAATGCTGCTGTACGCCACTCGGCACCAGATGCCGAGCCTTGAGCAAGGTTATCAGCTAAACCCGGCCCCATGTCATGCAGTAACATATCGGTATAAGGATAAATGGTTTGATTACGCAACTCTTCAAGCGGATGATATTCACTAGTCGTCATAGTAGGGCGATGGCATTGTGCACAACCGGCATCACTGAATAAAGTTTCTCCAGCCAAGTTGTCGTAGTCACGACGAGCACCAACACCTAATAAACTTAAGTATTTAACTAATTTATTGACCTCATTATCACCTAATTCTACCCCTGTTTCACCACAATCAGTTTGCTGTGAGCCGCAGTCAGGATTAGGTAACATACTCGTCATAACGCCCATGTCAGTATTGAAGGCGCTGGCAGCTTGATGCTTAACACTAAAGGTAGCAGCTTTATAACCAAAGCGGCCAAGCCTCTGCTCATCAGTTTCAGGATCTATGACGACCGAAGCTCTGCCCGATATGCCATCATTATTAGCATCATTCTCATCGAGCCATTCTAATATTGTCGCTTCGGATACTGCTTCTAACAAACCTAGGCCAACCAATTGTGGAGCAATACGGGCTGAAAATTGAGCTGGCTGAGCATTTGAAAAAACATAATTTGGCGTGCGCAAGCCGTTATCAAGCTCAGTCCAAGGGCCTAAGGCTACCGAACCTTCGTGGGTAATTGCACCAGTTTGATCGATTTGTAATACGTTACCTAGATCAGGATGGGGATCACCGTTTTCATCACCCACTAAAAAAACCCATGAATTAAGTGGCTCGCCAACATCAGCAACAAGCGCCTTGCCGTTTCTCACATGGCAAGCCGCACAAGAATGGTTAATATATCGGCCACCTAATTTACCGACCTGTTCTTCCCATATAGGGTTGTCGTGACGTTCATCGTGGCTTCCATCTTCAAAATTGGTGTGATGGACACGCCGACCTTCGACAAAGGGCTGAGCATTTTCATGACTTAAGTTTGTGGCCATCTGCATAAAACGGCCTGCAGGTTCATTAGTGTAGTTATAGCCCAGTGATGTTTGACCACCTAATAAGCCTTTTTTTGGAATAGGAGTTCCATCGTTAGAACCACCGTCGTTTTCAACACCTCGTTGCCATTCAAAAGGCGCGACTCCTAGCTGACCGACAACATAAACAAAAGAAGTACCGTAATAATTTAATCGACTACCAGCCGGTGGATTCAATAAAAATTGGCTTACTTCAAATTCCATATTGGTGCCCGGACTAAGCTCAGGCTGAAATTGTCCGCCATTTTTCCATTGATTAACAATATTCAAGCTATATTTATGTTGGATCCCTTCATCACTTATTTTTTCGAAATTTTCGTTAAAAGTACCTTTGTCTACAAACACAACACCCGATTCGTCAGGGCTGACTTTCGATTCATCTTTTTGTGGATTGAAATGAAATTGTCCGGTGGTGTTGCGACCCCAAAACCATACTCTAAACTCTCTTGCGCCTAGCTGTGCTTCTGTTATAAAAGTAGCACGTATCAGGCTTTTACCAGTAAGTACATAATCTTCTAACTGGATCCGCGCGGTACGGTATTGCCAATAATGGGCTAAGTAATGATCATAATGATCATTTAAGCTATTGTCTTTAGCATGGCGGTCACGACCCCGATCGCCGATACGGGTCACTAACACGCCATCGTCTCGCACAAAACGACTACCTGACTCTAATATGGAATTTGCATCATAAAGTGGTTTGATTTTGCTTAAATCGGTACCTAGATCTGTAGGCTCAATAACCGGGGTAGGGTTAGACGGTGGTGCTGGTGTAGGTTCAGTACTTCCTCCACCACCACAAGCGCTTAAGGTTAGTAAAATAACGAGCCAAGCAGCAACGGAAACAAAATTTTTCAAAATACATACCACAAAAAATGATTAAATCTATGTTAATTTATACCATATTTATTAACAATAATCGTGGGTAAATCGATATGTAGAGTCTTTTATGAGTTAAGATGGCGAGTAAGATATCCATAAAGTGGTAATGGTTGTTTCCTTTGGTTATTGATCTGTCATTTTACGTAGTTGACTTGGACTTCCCCCGAACCATTTTTTGCATTCACGGCTAAATGTTGCCAAGTTTTTATACCCCAACATATAAGCAATACTCGACATATCAAATTGCGTGTGCGTAATATATTGCCAAGCATGTTGTTGCCTGACGTTGTCGAGGATCTGCGAATAGCTTAGTCTTTCTTTGGCCAGAAGCCGCTGAAGCTTCCGCGGATGTAATCCTAAACTATGCCCAATCACATCAATACTGACATTGCCACTGGCCAGTCCCATCGAGATTAACTCTTCTATTTTAGTGCCGATATGTTGGTTTTGAGGCGCTTGTTGCGATATTTTGGTCTTGAGCGGTTGCGCAATATTATTCACCTTCAATGACAGAATATCAGGATGAAAGCACAATGCCAGTTGTGTTTGATTAAAAGCAATAGAGCAATGAAACAAGCCTTGGTAATGCTTTATAAAGCTAGGACTCGGTTCCGCCGTTGGAAAAAATATACTGCGAATACTCAACGGCATTTCAATAATCTGTTGTAATAAATGAAAAGCAAATGACACGGCATATTCACAAAAAGCGCTGTTATGCATGATATTAGGA
>Ga0206126_10005306_pt1 | contig 11903 bp, 10 predicted proteins | sample Helgoland_Spring_5_FD_148621 | JGI IMG/M metagenome (GOLD analysis project Ga0206126, IMG submission 148621) | Pelagic subsurface seawater microbial communities from Kabeltonne, Helgoland, North Sea - Helgoland_Spring_Bloom_20160412_1 | ecosystem: Environmental > Aquatic > Marine > Epipelagic ...
TTCTAAAATGCTTTTATTTTCTTTGTAAACGATTAATGAAAATTCAAAGAATTACATATCTCTCTCTAGGAACAAATCAAGGAAATAAGCTTGAAAACCTGCAAAATGCAATTAATTTAATTGCTGATAAAGCAGGTGCTATTCAGAAAATATCTTCAGTTTATAAAACTGCATCTTGGGGGTTTGAAAGTAATGATTTTTACAATATATGCATAAAAGTTACGACCTATCATGCGCCTGAAAGGTTAATGAGTATTCTCTTAAAAATTGAGAATGAGCTAGGAAGAAGAAGAGAAGACTTATCAGGTTATACTGATAGAAATATCGATATAGATATTTTACTTTTTGATGACGAAATTATATTCTCAAGAAAGCTTATCGTGCCACATTCAAAAATGTTAGAACGTAAATTTGTTTTAATTCCTTTGGCAGAAATTGCTGATACCATTATGCATCCAATAGAAAAGAAAACACTTTCTATTTGTCTGAAAAACTGTAATGATACATCTGAAGTTTTTAAAATTGATGGAACTTTACTTCGTCCAATTCCTTTATCGGAAAAATACAATTACATCGCTATTGAAGGTAATATTGGGGCAGGAAAAACATCCTTGTCTAAAATGATGTCTGATGAATTTAATGCTAAAATTGTTTTAGAGCGTTTTGCGGACAATCCATTTTTACCAAAGTTTTATGAAGATAAAGAACGTTTTGCTTTTCCTTTAGAAATGAGTTTTTTGGCTGATAGATACCAACAATTATCTGATGATTTAGCGCAATTAGATTTATTCAAAAACCTAATTGTCTCTGATTATTATATTTTTAAATCTTTAATATTTGCTCAAATTACTTTGCAAAAAGATGAATATTTATTGTACCGAAAAATGTTTGATTTAATGTATAAAGAAATTAGAAAACCAGATTTATATGTTTATTTATATCAAAATACCGATAGACTTTTACAGAATATAAAGAAAAGAGGGAGAGAATATGAGCAGAATATCGAGGCTGCATATTTACAAAAAATTCATGATGGTTATAAAAATTTCATAAGCACACAACAAGAATTAAATATTTTAATTATTGATGTGTCAGAAATTGATTTTGTAAATAATACTGAAGACTACAGTTACATCCTCAATAAAATAAAAAACACGTAAATACTTACTTTTTAAGCTCCAATTTTTCCGCAAAATACTCACAAAAATCACGCATGGTAGCACTCATTTTTTGATCATCCGTGGCTCTCTCAAAAGTATCTGCCATAGACACTAAAGTTTGATGATAAAATTGTTTCATTTCATCTACCGGCATATCTTTCGTCCACAAATCCATTTTTAAAGTATCTTTTGTCTTATGATCCCAAACAGAGATCATAATTGCTTTTGAAGCCTCATTGTCAATTCCACCATCTTTTGCCGTCCAAGAAATATCTTCGGGAACTTTATTTTCATCTAAACCAACTTTAAATTTTATTTCAGAATTGTGTTTAACAGCCATTATTTTTTGGGTTTGTATTTAGATTTATTGAATAAATCAGATTCATTTATTTCTAATAATTCTTGCAAAGATACATCATTATGTTTCATATATGATTTTACAATTTGCCATCCAATCCAAACTCCAATTTTACCTGGAGTAGCATTATCTTGCTCGGTATAAAACTTAGAAAAGGGTGCATTTTCAAGAAATCTTTTGTTCAGTTTTATATCTGTACTAAACAATAATTTTTTATCAATAAAATACATCCAAACTTGTTCTTCATTTGAAGTTGCCCAATTAAATTTATTTTGAGAATACCCCATTTTCACATTATCAGAAATTAATGGTAAATATAAATCTAATAAGTACATTCTTTTCCCTTCCTGAATCATTTTACTAATAAAGTCCCTATTAATAGACGGATAAACTTGTTGGTCTATAATAGCTTTTGCTGCATCTACAACAATATGATCTTTTGAATTATTTTCCTTAATATATTTTGGATAATCTCCATAAAATGGATGATTTTTCCCAAGGTAAACATCCAAAGAAATTAACAATAAACTATCCGAATAAATAACTCTATTCTCATAATCTATGTTTGTTATCATCGTAATAACATTAGGTGGATTAAAGGTTGGATTGTAATATTTTATGTGTTTAAAAAGCGATGAAATTTGTTTTTCTACAAATGAAAAGTTCTCGTAAATATTCTGAGTTTCAGCAAATAATTCTTGCTCTTGCTTATCATTAACTTTAATAATCGCTAGACTATCGGTAAATTCTTTTGGAAATAAATAAGGATATTTTTCTTTAACTTTTGGAAGTGTTTCTTTTGTAGACTCATAGAAATCAACCTCATATCTTTTTATTAAAAAATCAATATTTATTTTAGAAACATCAATTCTAATATCATTTTTATCAGAACATGAAAAAAACAAGCACAAAACCATTAAAAATGCAAATAAAAATCTCATAAAATTTGTATCTTAGTATCTTAATTTAAAGAACGTTAAAAGTACTAAAATAGTTTATTAATGAACACTGAAAAAGTAGCAGAATACATTATTAATTGGTTAAAAGAATATGCAACAAATGCAAAAACAAATGGCTTTGTTGTTGGTGTTTCTGGAGGAATAGATTCTGCGTTAACATCCACTTTATGTGCAAAAACAGGTTTACCAACTTTATGTGTAGAGATGCCCATTCACCAAGCAGAAAGTCAAGTTTCTAGAGCAGAAGAACATATACTACAATTAAAAAAACGCTTTGAGAATGTTTCTGAAGTAAGAGTGAGTCTAACCTCTACTTTTGAAGATTTTAAAAAAACAGTTCCTAGCATAGAGGGTTCTACAAAATTAAATTTATCTCTAGCAAATACTAGAGCCCGTTTAAGAATGACTACTTTGTATTATTTTGCAGGTTTACAAGGGTTATTGGTTGCCGGAACAGGAAATAAAGTAGAAGATTTTGGTGTTGGTTTTTACACTAAATATGGTGATGGAGGCGTAGATTTAAGTCCGATTGCAGATTTGATGAAATCTGAAGTTTATGAATTAGCTGCGTATTTAGGTGTGCCAAATTCCATACAAAAAGCACAGCCAACAGACGGTTTGTTTGGCGATAGTAGAACAGATGAAGACCAAATAGGTGCTTCTTACGATGAATTAGAATGGGCTATGAATATGCAAGATAAAGGTAAAATTTTTGAAGATTTCTCTGGAAGAGAAAAAGAAGTCTTTAAAATATACACAAGACTAAATACAATTAACCAACACAAAATGATGCCAATACCTGTTTGTGAAATACCAACTAATTTAAAGTAAGTTGACCGCAGTCATTAATTTCTTAATTATTAAGGCATTTTATTTAAATATTATATTTTACTAATTATTCTAATAAGTTCGCAGAAATCATCCTTTTTTTAATTCTCATATAAGCTCTTCTTTTAGAACCTTTTGAAATTTCAAATGGTAAAAAAATAAGTAATTGAATGATTTTTAAGATCTGTAATATTCTTTTCATCACTATAAATTTTAATTCCTAGCGATAACAAGATAACAACTTAAAACAGTTTTTTACATCTTTCTTGAATAAAAAAATATTTAACTATATGATTGGCAAATATATACTTGTATTTTTCCTCGGATAATAATTTATAAAAAAATAAAAAGTTATCGTAAACGAGCAGAAATCACCATACTTTTTATTCGAATTATAGCTTTATTTTTTTGAACTTTTAAATATGTTAAACGGAAGTTTAAATGGAAATCAAGTTCTCTGTATAATTTGAAAAATTCTTTTCATAAGTTCGAATTCTTTCTAAGCAACAAAAGCATCTTTTACCCTCATATAAAATAGAAAACAATAAAATAAATTTTTAGATGCATTTCAATTATTAGTTTAAGAAAATACTAGGTTGCAATATCTTTCAATAAAAGTCGAAGAATATAATATTATATAACTCTATTTAATTTTTCAAAAAGTCTCATTTTTAATTGCGTGTAGCTTTTTATCATTTCTAAATCTATATTTTTAGATTGACTTTCCATAGCTTCTTTCATCAATTCTTCAATTTTTTGGCCAATTAAAATTCTACGTAAATTAAAAACAGCATCATTAACTGCTTTATTTAAAACTTCTAAAGCACTCGTAACATTGATGTTTTGCCCCTCCCAATCACTCAATTTCATATTTGGATTTTCTTCATCCATTAAAATAGCAGTAACGATAGTTCTTATATCTGGATTTTCATGGTTGATTAAACCATCCATTTCAAGTTTTTCAAATTGATTTAATTGATGAATCATTTCTGCATAAATTTCTTGGAAAGTTGAATTCGAAAACTCAATTTCGTCATCATGCAAATGAACGTATATTTCTGCAGAAACTAAGTTTTGGTATTTTCTTGTATCAATTTTCTCTTTACCATCTTCATTCGTATGAATAACTTCCTCAATGAATTCCACCTCCTCATTGCCATACAAAAGTAAAATTCTTATAATTTCATTCTCAAGTATTGATAGTTGATCAATTTTTTGAGAAGAAACTTGCCCACCTTTCACCAATCCCATTTGAGCTTGCTCTTGATCCATAAAATATTCTGGAGGTGGTTGATTTGGATCTACATTGTTAGAATTTGAACTCGTTTTAGTTTTTTGAAAAGATTCTTTTTTTAATAATTGCGCCAATTCACTAAATAAAACTCGTTCAGAAATATCCATAATTCTTGAACATTCTTGCACATAAACTTCCCTTTGAATTCCGTCAGGAATTTTAGAAATACTAGTTACTATATCTCTAATTACACTTGCTTTTTTTATGGGATCATTATCTGAATCCTTTAGCAAAAGTGAGACTTTAAAGTTGATAAAATCTTGTGCAGAATTTTCTAAATATTCCTTTAAATCACTATCTGAATGTGATTTCGCAAAACTATCTGGATCTTCTCCGTCAGGAAATTGAACAACTTTTACATTCATTCCTTGTTCTAGAATTAAATCTATTCCACGAATAGAGGCTCTAATTCCCGCTGCATCTCCATCAAAAAGAACAGTAATATTTTTTGTTAATCTGTTTATTAACCTAATTTGATCTGAAGTTAATGCCGTACCAGATGAAGCTACTACATTTTCAATTCCTGATTGATGAAAAGAAATTACATCCGTATATCCTTCAACCAAAAAACAATTGTCTTGTTTCGCGATTTCTTTTTTAGCTTGATAAATTCCATAAAGGATTTTGCTTTTATGATAAATGTCGCTTTCAGGTGAATTTAAATATTTGGCTGCTTTTTTATCCGCTGTTAAAATACGCCCACCAAAACCTAAGATTCGCCCAGACATCGAGTGAATAGGAAATAGTACACGTCCTTTAAATCGATCAAATTGTTTATTTTCTTTTACAATGGTCAAGCCTGTTGAGGCTAGGTATTTTATATCATAACCTTTTGCTAAAGCCGATTTTGTAAAATTATCCCACTCATCAATACAATAGCCTAATTCAAACTTTTTAATGGTTTCGTCTCTAAAACCACGTTCTTTAAAATATGATAATCCTATTGCTTTACCTTTATTTGAATTAAGCATTAAATCATGAAAATAATCTTTAGCAAAATTAGACACCAAAAACATACTTTCGCGTTCATTCATTTGCTCTTTCTGCTCATCGGTTTGCTCAGTTTCTTCAATTTCTATATTGTACTTTTTAGCTAACCATTTTAAAGCTTCTGGATATGAATAATGCTCATGTTCCATCAAAAAAGAAACTGCATTTCCTCCTTTACCAGTAGAAAAATCTTTCCAGATTTGCTTTACGGGAGACACCATAAATGACGGTGATTTTTCATCTGTAAAAGGACTTAATCCTTTAAAGTTACTTCCTGCTTTTTTTAGCTGAACAAATTCACCAATAACCTCCTCAACTCTTGCAGATTCAAAAACGCGGTCTATAGTACTTCTAGAAATCATTTATTTGGTATGATAAAAGGTAAACAAATATAAGAATAAGATATTTTCATAAAAGTAATCTTTCTAAAATAAAAAACCTCACTAATTGAATTTAGTGAGGCTTATTTTATTTAATTTTTAAAATTAAGATGCTGCTCTTAATTTCTTTAAAGTCGAATTTGATAATTTAGCCTCAGCATAATTTTTAGTTACTTTAAATTCTTTTTCATCAGAACTTGGTAAATCGAACATTGCATCTGTAAATATCGCTTCACATAAAGAGCGTAAACCTCTTGCTCCTAATTTATATTCTACCGCTTTTCCAACAATATAACCTAAAGCACCTTCTGTAATTGTAAACTCAACATCATCCATTACAAATAATTTTGCGTATTGTTTAATAATCGAATTTTTAGGTTCTGTTAAAATTGCCCGCAACGTTTCTGCATCTAAAGGATTCATATAACTTAATACCGGTAAACGTCCAATAATCTCAGGAATTAAGCCGAAAGCTTTTAAATCTGAAGGAATAATATATTGTAATAAATTTTCATGATCAACTTTATCCTCGTCTAAAGAAGCGCTAAAACCAACAGCTTGCATGTTTAATCGCTTACTTATAATTCTATCTATCCCTGAAAAAGCACCTCCTGCAATAAATAAAATATCTTGAGTATTTACTTCAATAAATTTTTGCTCTGGATGTTTTCTTCCTCCTTTTGGTGCAACATTTACAACTGTTCCTTCTAATAATTTCAATAAGGCTTGCTGAACCCCCTCACCAGAAACATCTCTAGTTATCGAAGGGTTATCTCCTTTTCTCGCAATTTTATCAATTTCATCAATAAAAACGATACCTCTTTCTGCCTTTTCTACATCATAATCTGCAGCTTGCAGCAATCTACTTAAAATACTTTCTACGTCTTCTCCTACATAACCAGCTTGCGTTAATACGGTAGCATCTACAATAGAAAAGGGCACATTTAACATTTTTGCAATTGTTTTTGCGACTAGTGTTTTTCCTGTTCCGGTTTCACCAACTAAAATGATATTCGATTTTTCAATTTCTACTTCATCCTCATCTTCTACTTGCAACAAACGCTTGTAGTGATTATACACTGCAACGGCCATTGCACGTTTAGTCTCTACTTGACCAATAATGTATTGATCTAAAAACTTTTTAATTTCTTGAGGCTTTTTTAGAATTAAATCTTTAGACAAACTGCTAGTTTTTGAATCCGAAACCTCTTCTTCTACAATTCCATGAGCTTGCTCAATACATTTATCGCAAATATGAGCATCCATACCCGCAATAAGCAGGTCTGTTTCTACTTTTTTTCGTCCACAAAATGAACATTCTAAACTTTCTTCTTTTGACATTATATCCTTCTCTCTGTTTAGTCACGACGAATTCATGAATTGATCTCACTTTTAAAAAGAGAGGGCTTCATGCTATTCAAAATGACAAAACTGTTTTATTTTCTTACTAAAACTTCATCAATCATCCCGTAAGCTTTTGCTTCTTCCGCTTTCATCCAATAATCTCTATCAGAATCGTCGTGAACTTTCTCTATAGTTTGTCCTGAATGTTTTGCAATAATTGCATACAATTCATCTTTCAATTTCAAAATTTCTCTTGTGGTAATTTCAATATCAGAAGCCTGCCCTTGTGCACCTCCTAAAGGTTGATGAATCATAACTCTAGAGTGCGGCAATGCAGAACGTTTCCCTGCGGCTCCTGCGCACATTAAAACAGCACCCATAGAAGCTGCCATACCTGTACAAATTGTTGCTACATCTGGCTTTATAAATTGCATGGTGTCATAAATCCCTAAACCTGCATATACTCCTCCACCAGGGGAATTAATATAAATTGAAATATCTTTATTCGCATCTACACTTTCTAAAAACAATAACTGAGCTTGGATAACATTAGCTACTTGATCATTAATTCCTGTTCCTAAAAAGATAATTCTATCCATCATTAAACGTGAAAAAACATCCATTTGAGTGATGTTCATCTGACGTTCTTCCATAATATATGGTGTTAAACTACTTGTAATTTTACCAAAATGTGTGCTATTTATTCCATGATGTTTGGTCGCATATTTTTCGAACTCTTTTCCGTAATCCATTTTGTGATTCTTTTAAATATTTATACTGTAAAGATAAGAAAGTATTTGTTAGTTTTTTGTTAATGTAACTAGCTAAAAAAACCTAAATTTTTCAATTCAGGTTTCTATTATCGTTAGATTCTGAGTACAAGATCAGAATTTAATTTCACTATTTGTAAACTTCTTTAATAAAGTCTTCATAGGAAACTTCTTTCGTTTTAAAGCTAATCTTCTCTTTGAAAAACCCTAATAGTTTTTGACTAATTAATTGAGATTGCAATTTCTGTGCCTCTTCTTGATTTTGTAAGATTCTGCCTGCAATATCCTCTAATTCTTTTTCTTCTGGATTCATATTCCCGAATTGAGCCATTTGTGTGCGAATAAATCCTTTTGCATACTCTACTAATTCTGCGTACTCTAATTTAATATCATTATCTTTCATAATCTTCCCTTCGATTAATTGATAACGCAATCCTTTTTCAGATTTTTTATATTCTGCTTCCGCCTCATCGGCTGTTAATGGTTTTTCGCCAGCTGTTGCTAACCATTTTTGCAAGAATTCCGAAGGTAAATCAAACTTTGTGTTCTCTACTAAATACTCTGTAATTGCATTTAATAACTGTTGATCTCCTTGTTGTTGAAATTGCTTTTCTGCATCTTCCTTTATTTTCTCTCTTAATTCCGTTACAGTAGTTACACTTCCGTCAGCAAATAATTTATCAAATAACTCCTTATCTAAATCTGCTGGTTCGGTTTTTGTAATGTCCTCAACTGTAAAAGTAACCGTAATATCTAAATCATGAATTACATCATGGGCAACACCTAAAATCTGCTCTAATTTATGATCATCTTCAAACAATTTTTTAGTCTCTAATGCAATAACATCTCCCACCTTTGCACCAATAACTTTCTTTTCGTTTTTCTTTCCTTTTAAATCGTTAACTAAAAAAGTAGATTTTTTATTGATTTCTTTTTCCTCATTTATAAAAGTTCCTGTAACATTAGAATGCTCAGTAGCCTCGTCTAACGAACTCATTTTTCCGTAACGGGTTTGAATGTTCTTAACTTCCTCGTCAATTAAAGAATCAGTGGCAACTATATTATACTGCTTTATTTTATTTTTTTGGCTTAAATCGATTTCAAATTCCGGAACCAAACCTAATTCAAATTCAAAAGAAAAAGTCTCTGCATCCCAATCAAAATTTTCTTTTATTCTTGGAATAGGGTTTCCTAAAATATCTAATTTCTCTTCTGCTAAAAATTTATTTAAAGATTCTTGTAAAAGCTTGTTAACTTCATCTATCATTATCGATTTTCCATATTGCTTTTTTATCATCCCCATTGGTACATGCCCTTTTCTGAAACCTGGAATATCCGCTTTTTTACGATAATCTGTTAATAACTCTGTCACTTTTTCTTGGTAATCTCCAGCAACTATATCAACTTTTACAACTGCATTTAATGCATCTATGTTTTCTTTTGTAATATTCATTTCTTATTATGTCTAGTTCTTAAAAAATCGACTGCAAAATTAATCAATTTAATTAACCTTACAAAAGTTTAAATACTTCAATTTCAGCAAATTCGTTTTATTTAAAAAAATAAAACAAAACTGCAAGACGTATTTAAAAAAAATAAAAAATTTATGTAATTTTGCATAACATTAATCCCGAATTATAAGGGGAATTATCAAAAAAATACTAAATGCAATATAAAAGAATTCTTTTAAAATTAAGTGGTGAAGCGTTAATGGGGGATAGACAATATGGTATAGATCCTAAACGTCTTTCAGAATATGCAAAAGAAATTAAAGAAGTTGTAGCAAAAGGAATTGAAGTAGCTATTGTGATTGGTGGTGGAAATATTTTTAGAGGGGTTGCTGGTGCAAGTAATGGTATGGATCGTGTTCAAGGAGATCACATGGGTATGCTAGCAACATGCATAAATGGTTTAGCACTGCAGAGTGCTCTTGAAGATGAAGATGTTAAAACGCGTTTGCAAACGGCTTTAGAAATAAAAGAAGTTGCAGAGCCTTATATTAAAAGAAAAGCAATTAGACATTTAGAAAAAGGACGTGTAGTAATATTTGGTGCTGGCACAGGAAACCCTTATTTTACCACGGATACAGCTGCAGTTTTAAGAGCTATTGAAATTAATGCTGATGCCATTTTAAAAGGAACTAGAGTAGATGGCGTTTATAATGTAGATCCTGAAAAGGATAAGAATGCAATTAAATTTGAAACGATAACTTTTAAAGATGTTATTTCCAAAGGTTTAAAAGTTATGGATATGACTGCCTTTACTTTAAGTGAAGAAAATAAATTACCAATAATCATCTTTGACATGAACAAAAACGGAAACTTAATGAAATTAGTTTCTGGAGAAAAAATTGGTACCATAGTTAACAATTAAGAATCAAAATCTTTAAATTTTAAAAAGATGAACGAAGAAATTGAATTTATTCTAGATACTGCTAAAGAAGCAATGAGTAATGCAATTGAGCATTTAGAAAAGGAATTACGCTCAATTAGAGCAGGAAAAGCGACACCTGCAATGTTAGGAACAGTAATGGTTGATTACTATGGATCTCAAACCCCTCTTGCACAAGTTGCCAATGTAAACACGCCAGATCCAAGAACATTAAGTATTCAGCCTTGGGAAAAAAGCATGTTACAAGCAATTGAAAAAGCAATTCAAATAGCAAATCTTGGTTTAAACCCTATGAATAATGGTGATATAATTATGATTAATGTACCACCTCTTACAGAAGAACGTAGAATTGGTTTAGCTAAGCAATCTAAAGCTGAGGCAGAACACGCTAAAGTGGGTGTTAGAAATGCACGTAAAAATGCAAATAACGATATCAAAAAAACAGATATTTCTGATGATATGAAAAAAATTGCAGAAGATGATGTTCAGAAAATGACAGACGCTTTTGTAAAAAATATTGAAGGCATCCTTTCTTTAAAAGAGAAGGAAATAATGACTGTATAAATGAATAGAAATTAAAAAAAAGGAGTGTCTTAAAACACTCTTTTTTACTTTCAAAACTTACTGCAATTTAATTAACTTTGCAAAAATAAAAAAATGAATTTCTGGACAAAAGTTGCGGGTATAATTTTAAGAAACCGCTACTTGGTATTATTGGTCATTGCGATCATTACTGGTTTATTAGCAACACAGATGAAGTATATGAAATTTTCATATACAGAGGCAAACTTATTACCAAAAAATCATAAAGCTAATTTAGAATACAATAAGTTTTTAGAGATTTTTGGAGAAGAAGGAAACCTAGTAATTCTTGGTGTTCAAGATTCTACAGTTTTTACACCACAAAAATTTAATGCTTGGAACAACTTAGTAACAAAATTTAAAGATTTAAAAGAAATAGATTTTACACTTTCTATTGCTGATGTTCAAAAACTGAAAGCAGATAGAAAAAAAAGAAAATTTATTTTAGAATCTTTGTATGAGAAAGATCCAATTACAAAAAAAGAAGTTTTAGAGATTAAAAAGCAGCTTTTTGAGAAGCTACCTTTTTATGATAATTTACTTTTTAATAAAAAAACAGGAACTCTACAAACTGCTATTTATATTAATAAAGAAATTGTAAACACTCCGAAACGTCGAGATTTTATTTTTGAAACACTAATTCCGACTATTGAAAAGTTTGAAAAAGAGAACAATTTAGATGTTCGTATTTCTGGAATGCCATACATAAGAACAATAAACGCTCAAAATATACAAAATGAAATTGTCCTATTCGTTGGAGGTGCATTAGGAATTACGGCTATCATTTTCTTCTTCTTTTTTAGATCTTTTAGAGCTACTTTTATTACACTTTTAGTAGTATCAATTG
>Ga0206126_10005313_pt1 | contig 11896 bp, 9 predicted proteins | sample Helgoland_Spring_5_FD_148621 | JGI IMG/M metagenome (GOLD analysis project Ga0206126, IMG submission 148621) | Pelagic subsurface seawater microbial communities from Kabeltonne, Helgoland, North Sea - Helgoland_Spring_Bloom_20160412_1 | ecosystem: Environmental > Aquatic > Marine > Epipelagic ...
ATAGGTCGATTGGGAATACTGCTGCCCTCCGGAACTTCTCTGAGACTGGGCACCATACTCGCGCAGCTCATCGTATTGAGCACGTTTTTGCGGATCTTTTAATACCTCATAGGCTTCGGATATCTGCTTAAATTTCTCCTCTGCTTCATGGTGCTCGCTAACATCTGGGTGATACTTTCTAGCCAGTTTGCGGTAGGCGGTCTTAATGCTTTTACTGTCAGCATCGGGAGCCACCGAGAGTATTTTGTAATAGTCCTGAAAATCCATATCCTGAAACTCACACTCTGAAATTGATAGCCTGAAATTGATAGCCTGAAATTGATAGCCTGAAAATATGTAGGCCGAAATTCCGCAGGCCGTTCTTGATGCTTCAACCCTATGCTGGCGCTGACGCAATAAGCAGGCCTGCTGCTTTTAGCGTAGTCGAAAATTCAGCGGTCAAAAGACTGCAGCGGGGAATCTTATTGAGCAAAGTTAATCTATTATATTTTCCCTGATCTGCCATATACTTATGCCTTGGTAAACACAGGGTTATGCAATGATTAATGTCCACCTATTTGATGGATCTACCTATACTCGCGGTGGTCCCGAGCTAATACAGTTACCATTAGCCGACAAGGCGCTGCTGTGGATCGATATCGAGCACGAGCCAATCGATTCTGAACAGGCAATTTTTGATCAGTTTGGCTGCTATCCGCTGACTATTCAGGATGCGCGACGTCTGCGTCACCCGCCAAAAATTGAGCACTTTACCGACCAGTCATTTGTCTTGCTGCGCGAGCTGGTTGCCGACCATGAGAGTCTGGCTTTCGATACGCTTCAGGTTGCTGGCTTTATTGGCAGTAATTTTTTAATTACTCGCCACGATAAACCGTCGCCGGCAATTAGTAGCTGGCAAGATAGTGCCAAGCTGTCAGGGTTGATGGCGCGGGGGCCGATGGTGCTATTCGCCTCCATCACTAACTCTATGGGCTTAGCCTATCTTGAGCTGCTGCTAGATTTTGAGCCAGCTCTCTCCGAGTACGAGGATACGCTGCTGTCGACTCAAGGGGATAGCGTATTGCGTGATCTGATCAGCTGCAAGACCTGGCTGCGCAAACTAAAGCGCCTGCACAGCTACCATGATCGCGTGTATTTGGACTTGCTGACACATCTTAAGCAAGAGCATGGCGACGACATCGATGCCATTCACTCGGTGACCGATGTCTATGAGAAGTTCGAGCGGCTAAACTCCCTGTCGGCCCTCTATTACGATTTGGCTGGTGACTTAATCGACGGGCATATTTCACTGACCTCGCACCATCTCAATGAGACTATGCGCGTGCTAACCGTGGTCACCGCTATCTTTGTGCCACTGGGGTTTTTGGCTGGTCTCTACGGTATGAATTTCGATAACATCCCGGAACTGCACCATCCCAATGGTTACTTTTTTCTGGTCGCCTTTATGGCGTTTATTGCAATTGCATTGATAGTGATTTTTAAAAGGAATAAATGGCTGTGATAGAACAATTACAAAACTGGTTGTCACTACCGATACTGGTTCTGGGTGACTACACATTGCGCATCGCTGGTGTCGCCTCGGCGTTGGGTATTTTAATTATCAGTGCCATTGTCCAGCGCGGCCTATCCAAGGCCTCAGTGGCCGCCGCTAAACGCAGCGGTGCCCACGACCAAAACATCTACATAGTTCAGCGAATGCTGAAATATATTGTCTATGGTGTCGGTTTAATGCTCGCTCTTTCCTCTCTCGGGGTTAGCTTTAACAATCTGATGCTGGTGGCTGGTGCCCTGGGTGTAGGCATAGGCTTTGGCTTGCAATCAATTGTTAACAACTTTGTCTGCGGCATTATTATTCTGTTTGAGAAGTCTCTGCGCATCGGCGATTTTGTTGAACTAGCGGATGGCCTGCTCGGGGAAGTGCGGGAGATTAATATTCGCAGTACCTTGCTGCGCACATTGGATAACGCCGACATCATAGTACCCAATGCGGACTTTATTAGTAGTCAGGTAAATAACTGGACGCTAAATGATGATATCCGTCGTTTTTCAATTAACTTTAGTGTCGCCTATGGCAGTGATCTGGAACAGGTCCGTGAGGCCGGGTTAAAAGCCGCTGGGGAAGTATCGATCACCTTAAAACGTGAAGGCATAATGCCCGATGTACTGGTTACTGAGCTCGGTTCTTCAGGGGTTGAATGCATTCTGACTATCTGGGCACAAGGAGAGTGGGTTAAGCGTCCGGGCTGGGTGAAATCACGCTATCTAACTGCGATTTACAACAATCTGAGAGCAGCGGAAATTGAAATCCCCTTCCCCCAGATGGATGTTCATATGCGCAACTAATGATTCGCAGCCTAACGGCTCTGTCAGCAATAAAAAGTTATCTATAAAAAAATCTCTGCCACCGGAATAGGCGACAGAGATTTTTTAGGGTGTTGCTATAACAGCTCTACTCAGACGCTAGAGAATGTCGCGACCTTTATTGGCAGCAATGCGCAAGCGCAATGCATTGAGCTTAATAAAGCCCTCAGCGTCGGCTTGGTTATAGGCACCGCCATCGTCGTCAAAGGTAGCAATATTGGCATCGAACAGGCTGTCATCAGACTTTCGACCAACAACAGAAACGCTGCCTTTAAAGAGTTTAATGCGCACATCGCCGTTAACCGGCTCCTGACTCTGATCTATAGCCGTCTGCAACATTAGTCGCTCAGGTGCCCACCAGTAACCGTTATAAATCAGCTTGGCGTAACGCGGCATCAACTCATCTTTCATGTGCGCCACTTCGCGATCAAGGGTGATGGATTCGATAGCGCGGTGCGCCTTCATCATCACAGTGCCCGCTGGTGTCTCGTAACAGCCGCGAGATTTCATGCCCACGTAGCGGTTCTCAACTATATCCAGACGGCCGACACCATGGGCGCCGGCAACCTTGTTTAAATATTCAATCACTGTGGCCGGTGACATGGCTTCGCCATCAATGGCAACAATATCGCCCTTCTTGTAGCTGATAGTCATATAACAAGCTTCGTCGGGAGCTTCCTCAGGGGAAACAGTCCAGCGCCACATATCGTCTTCGGCTTCGGACCAAGGATCTTCTAAGTTGCCGCCCTCATAGGAGATATGCAGCAGGTTGGCATCCATGGAGAAAGGAGACTTTTTACCACGCTTCATCTCAACCGGAATGCTGTGCTTTTCACAGTACTCCATCAACTTGTCACGGGAATTTAGATCCCACTCTCGCCACGGGGCAATCACTTTAATGCCGGGTTTTAGTGCATAGGCACCTAGTTCAAAGCGCACCTGGTCGTTGCCCTTGCCTGTGGCGCCGTGGGAAATCGTATCAGCGCCGGTTTCATTGGCAATTTCAATCAGTCGCTTGGCGATCAATGGACGGGCAATAGACGTACCCAGCAGATATTCGCCTTCGTAAATAGTGTTTGCACGGAACATGGGGAAGACAAAATCCCGAGCATATTCTTCACGCAGATCATCTATATAAATTTCTTTAACACCCAGGGCTTCAGCCTTGGCGCGAGCGGGCTCGACTTCTTCACCTTGGCCAATATCGGCGGTGAAGGTAACGACTTCGCAGTTATATTCTTCTTGTAACCATTTGACGATAACCGAGGTATCTAATCCGCCTGAATAGGCTAAAACAACTTTATTGACTAATGACACGTGACGTAATCCTTTGCTTGAGCTAACGAGGCGGCGATTTTACCCTAAGACCAGAGCTTTTAGTATTGCTTAAGCGCAGTAATCTCGGCGGCATCGAAGAGTCGCCCGCCTGCAGCTGCAAAAGCGTCGAGCTCGGACTGCTTGGGAAAGCTGTAATAGCTTGCGTCTTGATCTTGGGGATGGGTAATCAAAGCCTCGCCTGCGCAAAGCGAGCTCACGGCATTGAGAATCTGCCGACAGCCGCCGGCATAGAGATTGATGACATTGAGCAGATAGGAATGTTGTGAATTTAAAGGAATCGCCGAGATAGAAATAATATCGCCATTATCAATGCCGCCGTCTTGGATATAGTGCAGAGTCGACGCGATCTGACTGTCATTATTTTGCATAGCCCTAAAGGTCGCCATCACACCGCGATAATCTGGCAACAAGCCGGAGTGCAGATTGATAATACCCTGTTTGGGGATAGCAATAACCGCCTCACGGATAATCAAGCCAAAGCGCACTGATATAATAAGCTCCGGCTCAGTGGCGGCAATTCGCGCAATACCCTCGGGGCTATTAACCTTGTTATCCAGATCAACAAACCCTTGTAATGAACAACCAGCACTCTCAGCTAGCTGTTCAAAACTCGGGCGACCATCCATAAGCTGCTGCCGTTCAAAGGCGGCAAGCTCCATGAGCGGTTCGGGTAAGGTCTTATCAGCACCGACCTTTTCAGAGATAAAGATTGATAGATTATGCTCAGCCAGCCCGTCAATTAGCTGGCTCAGGGCAATATGGCTTGGCAAATCGCGGTTGCAGAGTAGTGTTATGTTCATTAGTTGCTCAATTTTTATTCATACCGTTCCACAAAACCTGTCATGACACCACTGTTTCCGGTAGCATTCACTGATAACAGTGGACACGGCTTCAATGGACAAAATTACTCTTATACAACCAGACGACTGGCATCTCCATCTGCGTGACAATAGCATGCTGGCGGCGACAGTACCCGCCGCCGCAAGAGGCTTTGGCCGCGGCATTATTATGCCCAATCTAATGCCACCGGCAACCACTGTGGCTCAAGTCGGCGCCTACCGCGAGCGCATTCTGGCACAGCGTCCTGCAGGCTCAACCTGGGAACCCTTAATGGTTCTCTATCTTACGGATAACACCACCGTCGATGAAATTCGCGCGGCGAAAGAATGTGGCTTTATCCATGGCTGCAAATATTACCCGGCAGGAGCTACAACCAATTCTGACTCCGGTGTTACCAGCCTCAACAATATCCAGAAGGTTCTTGCCACCATGCAGGAAGTGGGCATGGTATTGCAGCTCCACGGCGAAGTCACCGCCGGCGAGATCGATATTTTTGATCGCGAAGCAGTATTTATCGAGCGCCATCTGCGCGGTCTGGTTCAGCATTACCCCAAGTTAAAAATTATCTTCGAGCATATTACGACGCTGGAAGCAGCAGAATTTGTCGCCGCAGCCGGTGACAATGTGGCCGCCACTATCACCCCTCAGCACCTGCTCTACAACCGCAACCACATGTTGGTTGGCGGTATTAGACCGCATCTGTTTTGCCTGCCAATTTTAAAGCGCGATGTTCATCAGCACGCCCTGATTGAGGCCGCCACCAGTGGCAGCCCGAAGTTCTTTTTGGGCACTGATTCTGCGCCTCACGCTCAGGACAAAAAAGAGAGTGCCTGTGGTTGCGCTGGCTGCTTTAGCCATCACGCCGCTATTGAACTCTATGCCCAGGCCTTTGAAGAGGCCGGTGCGCTGGATAAGCTCGAGGGCTTTGCCAGCAAGTACGGCGCAGACTTCTATGGCCTGCCACGAAACACCACTAGCATTACCCTATTACGCCAACCCTGGCAGCTGCCCGCAGCTATTCCGTTTGATGATTCGCAACTGATCCCCCTCGGCGCTGGTACCACTCTGAATTGGAAAATGGACCACTAATGGATATGTCGTCGATCATCAATAGAATTGATACTAAAGAGTACACGAATAATATTGCCGAGCGATTTCGTGGTTTTTTGCCAGTTGTAGTGGATGTTGAAACCGGTGGTTTTAATTCTCGCACCGATGCCATGTTGGAAATTGCCGCAGTGATTCTGGAGATGGATGCTCAGGGCAATATTCAAATCAAAGAGACACACAGCAAAAATATCGACCCCTTTCCCGGCGCTGTAGTTGAAAAAGCGGCGCTGGAATTTACCGGTATTGATATTTATGATCCCGAGCGTATGCCCGAGGAGGAAGGCGAAGCTCTGCGAGATATCTTCCGACCTATACGCCATGAGATCAGCGCAACCGGCTGCACGCGTTCAGTGATGGTGGCTCACAACGCCCATTTTGATCTGGGCTTTGTCAATGCCGCGGTGAATCGAAATCAGATAAAACGCAATCCGTTTCATCCCTTTTCCTGCTTCGACACTTCGACTCTTGCCGGTCTAGTCTATGGCCAAACCGTATTGGCCAAAGCCTGTCAGGCGGCGAAGATGGATTTTGATAATCGCAATGCTCACAGCGCCCTCTATGATGCAGTGAAAACCGCAGAGCTGTTCTGCGGCATTGTCAATCGCTGGAAAGAGCTCGGTGGTTGGCCTCTTGAGACCGATGCCGAGACTGAAGCCGAATAGCGGTTACTGACTCTCGGCGTTCTTTCTATCTACCCAGAAATTAGCCTTTTCAATCCCTAAAGCCTCTGGATCAAAGCGCGGATCTACTCCCGCATCCAACTGCTGTTCGTAATCTTTAAGCGCCGTCAGAGCCGGGCGTTGCAAAATAATGATCGCGACAATATTCAACCAAGCCATAAGGCCTACACCCACATCACCCAGCGCCCAAGCCAGATCGGCGCTCTTTATACCGCCATACATCACCGACGTAATCACCAACACTTTCAACAGATTAGCCAACCATGGACGATGAACCTTACGGTTAATAAACATCACGTTGGTTTCAGCAATATAGTAATAGGCAACAATAGTGGTGAAGGCGAAAAACAGCAGAGCTATAGCTAGCACACTACTACCAAAGCCGGGCATCACTGTATCAAAGGCCGCCTGCACATAGGCTGGACCCACTTCGACACCAGGCAGGCCCTGATAGAGGTAGGTGCCGTCGGCGCCCTCGACATTGTAGAGACCAGTCAACAGAATCATAAAGGCGGTAGCTGAACAAATTAATAGCGTGTCCACATAGACTGAAAAGGCCTGCACCAAACCCTGCTTGGCGGGATGAGAGACTTCTGCCGCCGCCGCTGGATGAGGACCACTGCCCTGTCCCGCTTCGTTGGAGTAAACACCACGCTTAACACCCCAGGCCACGGCCATGCCGATAATCGCGCCGTAACCTGCATCTAGACCAAAGGCGCTATTGATAATTAGCATGGTCACTGTCGGGACCATATCTATATTGAGAAATACCACCGTAAAGGCGATAAGAATATAGCCGGCGGCCATCATCGGCACCACCACCTGAGCGAAATGGGCAATGCGCTTGACGCCGCCGATAACGATCATCGCCAAGCCGATTGCCAGTACCGAGGCAGTGACCAGCGCCGGGATCTCCCAGGCATTGTTCATGGCGGCAACAATACTGTTGGCCTGGATACCCGGAAGACAGAAACCCATGGCAATAATAGTCGCCACAGCGAAAGTCCAGGCATACCATTTTTGGCCCATGGCTTTTTCAATATAATAGGCTGGGCCACCGCGATAGCTGCCATTGTCATCTAATTCTTTATAAATCTGCGCCAGAGTGGCTTCTATATAGGCTGTGGAGGCGCCGAGAAAAGCCACGGTCCACATCCAAAAAACCGCACCTGGACCACCGATGGCGATGGCAGTTGCGACACCGGCAATATTACCCGTGCCAACCCGTCCGGAGAGTGACATGGTCAGCGCCTGAAACGACGAAACACCGGCCTCGGAGCTCTTTCCTTCACGCATGATTTTTAACATATGGCCAAAGTGGCGAACTTGAAGAAAGCGCGTGCGCAGTGAGAAATAGAGTCCGGTGCCAAGGCACAGATAGATCAGCGCTGAACTCCAGATAATGCCATTGAGATGGTTAACAAATGCTTCCACGATTAATTCCTATTATTGTTTGCCGCTCAAACACGGCATTTATTTTTTATCGATTGACAGCTGTTAGGCCGGACCTTGTTCTAGTCGAGAGCTTTGCGATCAGCTGCAGCAAAAATAGCATCAAAACTGGCAATAAAATCATCTGCAGATTCTGCACCAGCAAACTGCAGCCCAGGGACCTCAAGACCAGAGAAATAACTCGGGTAGGGAGAAAATTCGCCCCAGCCACTCATCTGGGCGGTGATACTAACAACAATGATCAACATTACAAAGCCGAGGGAGGAAATCCAGCGCTGCCGCGGCAACATGTTTGTGGCCAGAGCAAAATTAGCTGAGAGCAACAGAGCCAAAAGCAGTAGCGCATTTAATGGCGACAGGATCATTGCAACCATCTCAGTACCGGCGTTATATGCCAGCATCCCGATCAACCAATCGGTCACAGAATATGCCAAGCCGGCGAGCAAGATTAAGCAGTAGTGACTTAAGAACTGACTCTCACTGCGCAAAAACCGACCCAATGCGCCCCAAAATAGAGCTATAAATAACAGCACTGCCTGAGTGCCCAAAATAATTGAGAAAACATTTTTCCACTGCCACTCAATAAAACTACTGAAGTAGAGTGCGGCTATTTCCACCGCTAAGCTAATCAGAAACAGTGGCAGCCAGATAGATAGTCGATTTAACTTGCCCGCATCCTGCTCCAGATGATGCAGCTCTTTAGCAGCATCCACTGAATGACTGTCAGAGACAATTCGCAACCTAGTGCGGCCAATTTTTATCTCTGCTCCCTCGCCAAGGAGAATTACTGAATCGGCATCTAACAACTGAGTTTCAGACGAACGCGGATTTTTAATAATCTCAACACCGTTAACTGTCTGCAGATCAGTCAGCCACCAGCCACCCTCGGCTGCATCCAGACGCAGATGATTCGGCGAAATATAGACGTCGTCGAGAACCACATCATTCTGATAGCTACGACCAATGGTGACGGAGTTTCCCTCAACAGTGAAATAGCGCTGCCGTTTGCCACCCCAACCGAGCTGTTCAACAATTACCGCCATTGCGCCACCCCCATAAATTTCCGCACATAGGCTTTGGCGTTGTCGCGACTAACACCGGCAAGCGTAAAATGGCTTATAAACGCAGCGCGTGAATCATCCACGGTGCCCTGCAAAAACAACACATCGTAGAGCTGTGGATAGTCTTTGTAGGCTCGGGCACAAAATACTGCCTTAGTCTTGCGTTGAGGCTCTGCCTCAAGATTATTCGTTGCGACAAATTCAGTGTCACACTGGTAGTCACCCACATCTTTTTCACGGGCCTTATTGCCCGGAGCGAAGTCGCTAAATAACCTTTTATAGTAAGTGTAAAACTGCAGGGAATTAAGCTTGTCTGCCTCCAGCCAAAAGAACTGATGCTCAATTACACCACTGTTAAATTTTTCATTGAGATAGATATTATCTTCACTGCGACAGGTGCGATCAGCACTCAGTAATTGGGCTTTTTCAGAACTGCTATTAGATCCGCCCCAACACCGAAAGAAAGGTGACAGCTCGTTGACCACTGTGGCTTCACCCAGAGCAATGGTGGACCAGTCTAGAGATAGCATTTGGGCAAACTTTTTGTCCTGATCCGCAAGTAACTGCTGGCCGATTCGCAGGGCCATATTGTCCACGCCCTGCCCGCGCAATTGATGCTCGGCAATCAAATGCTGTAGCGCTGTCACCGGCACTAGAAAGCTCACTTGATTGCCTGCGGTAGAGACATTGATACCGACGACTTCACCAGCTTGATTGAGAGTTGGCCCGCCACTCATTCCCGAGTTGAGGGAACCGGTGAAGTGCACTCGCGGATGATAGCTGGTTTGATTGATGCCATTGTAGGTTCCAGGCACAACGGTCAATCCCAAGTCGAGGGGATTGCCCAGGGCATAGACTGGCACACCTATATCCGGCTCGGCTGCTGCCAGAGGCAGCACAGCAGCTAGAGGTTTACTGGCCTGACTACTCCCCTCACTACTACCCTCACTACTGCCCTGACTCGTTCTCTGAACTAGGGCCAAGTCATTAATGACATCCACATCAAGCAGATTCAGGCTGCCCGCCGCACCATCGGCACTGAGATATTCAATGCGGTATTGCTCAGGCTTACTGGCGGCCATTTGCACCACATGATAATTGGTCGCGATTAGACCGCTGTCATTGACCACAAAGCCCGAGCCAATGGCACTCTTGCTACCAGAGGTGATATCAATAATTCTAATTTGCAGGATGCCAGCTTTGTTATCGGCAAATAAAGTGCGGGCACTATTACTCTGGGCGAAGCCAGACGTAGGCCTAGCGGTTAAAAACACTGTAAGCAAAACAATAAACAGCAAGGCGACTAACCGAAAAGGCTGTCCCTGAAGAAGGTTTTTATCAATGCTCAATATGGAAGTCCTGTTGCCATGCATAGGTATTCTTTCAAGTGATCCAAAGTATTACAAGTACAGCCCAAAGGTAGTTAGCAATTTGTACAGAGGCCGCGTTAAACTGTGCGCCAGATAAATGGATCAGCCTACAAAATTAATCTTTACCACTAGATTTACTCCCAGTAACCACAGGTGTATTTCAACCAAAGCTTATCCACGTCACCCCCATACCGTAACAGGAAATTCGAGCAAATGACCGACTCATTTAAAGAAGCCGCACTTAAATATCACACTCATCCGACACCAGGTAAATTAGAGATTCGTCCAACCAAACCGCTGGCCAATAAACGTGATTTATCACTCGCCTACTCTCCTGGTGTTGCGCACGCTTGTGAATTGATTGTCGAGAACCCCACAGAAGTGGCCTCTGTTACATCCCGGGGCAATCTGGTGGCGGTTATTACCAATGGTACTGCTGTGCTGGGTCTGGGCAATATAGGCCCGCTGGCCTCGAAACCGGTAATGGAAGGTAAGGCAGTACTGTTTAAGAAATTTGCCAATATAGATGTCTTCGATATTGAAGTTGATGAAACCGATGTCGACAAGCTGGTGGATATTATCGCTTCACTGGAGCCAACCTTTGGTGGTATTAACCTTGAAGATATCAAGGCACCAGAGTGTTTTATGGTTGAGAAAAAACTCCGTGAACGCATGAAAATTCCGGTATTTCACGACGATCAACACGGCACTGCCATTGTTGCCGCCGCCGCTATTTATAATGGCCTGCGTATAGTCGAGAAAAAGTTTGAAGACGTTAAGCTCGTGGTCTCAGGTGCTGGCGCCGCCAGTATCGCCTGTGTCGATCTGCTGGTAAGTATGGGCCTGCAGAAAAAAAATGTGCGCATGATCGACCGCACCGGCGTTATCTATGCCGGCCGCAAGGACGGCATGAACCCCTGGAAAGAAGATTACGCAGTAGAGACCAGCGATCGCACCATTGAGGATGCTATCGAAGGCGCAGATTTGTTTATGGGTCTCTCGGGACCCGGCGTATTAAATGGCGAGCTGCTAAAAAAGATGGGCGAGAAGCCCATTATTCTCGCCATGTCTAACCCGATCCCAGAGATCATGCCGGAAGAAGCCATGGCCGCTCGCCCCGACGCGATTTTAGCCACTGGCCGTTCTGACTATCCCAATCAGGTGAACAATGTTCTCTGTTTCCCATTTATCTTCCGCGGTGCACTGGACTGTGGTGCGTCGACCATTAACGAAGAGATGAAAATGGCTGCGGTTCGTGCCATTGCCGATCTGGCCACTATGGAAACCTCAGATGTGGTGGCAGCGGCCTACGCTGATGAAGCGCTTAAGTTTGGCCCTGAATATCTGATTCCCAAGGCCTTTGATCCACGCCTGATTGAAGTGGTGCCCATGGCGGTGGTTAAAGCGGCCATGGAGAGCGGTGTAGCTACACGTCCTATCGAAGACTTAGAAGCCTATCGTCAGACCCTGAACGAGTTTGTTAATCAGGCTGGGCTGTTTATGCAGCCGATTATTGAGATGGCGAAAAAAGCGCCAGCGCGTATTGTCTATGCTGAAGGGGAAAATGATGATGTTCTTTTAGCCGTGCAAGCGGTGCTTGATGAGCAGATCGCCAAGCCTATCTTGGTTGGCCGTCGCGCTGGCATGGAACAAAAAATTGACCGTCTTGGCCTGCGCATAGATC
>Ga0206126_10005315_pt1 | contig 11886 bp, 10 predicted proteins | sample Helgoland_Spring_5_FD_148621 | JGI IMG/M metagenome (GOLD analysis project Ga0206126, IMG submission 148621) | Pelagic subsurface seawater microbial communities from Kabeltonne, Helgoland, North Sea - Helgoland_Spring_Bloom_20160412_1 | ecosystem: Environmental > Aquatic > Marine > Epipelagic ...
TCACTGGCCTCAACCAAAAAGTTGCCAATTTCCCGGGTGTTACGGTCAATATCAACTCCGGCAAAAGTCTTACCCAGCCCTCCAATGAATTTCTCGATTTTCCCGGCGCCTACTCCCTGCAGACCATTTCTGCAGAAGAAAAAATTGCAGTTGAAGCCTTTTACAAGGCCCTACAAGACCCAGAGATCGGCTCGATTATCTGCGTTGTCGACGCAACCCGGCTTGAAAAGGGATTAATCTTTGCCCTGCAGGTAATTAATGCCTGTGCTGAGCAGCAGAAACCACTGATTATCGCCGCGAATATGAGCGATGTCCTCGAGCAGCATAATCTGAGCATGGATACCACCGGGCTTGAAAAGGCTCTCGGGGTTCCAGTGGTAAAAATCTCCGCAAAATCCGGCAGCGGTCTCGACCAGCTTCAAGAAATGGCGATTAATCATCGCGATCTGCCAAGCCCCTACACTAGCGATATTATCGCCAGTGACGAATCGCTCAATCACCGTCAAGCCCAACAGCTGGCCGAAGACTTTGGCCCCAAAGGCGATCTGTTAATTAATTCGCAGACGCGACTCGACCAGTTCTTTCTGCATTCATGGTTTGGCGGGCTAAGCTTTTTGGTGATTATGTATCTGTTATTTCAGAGCATCTTTACCTGGGCAGCCCCAGTAATGGACGGCGTCGAAAGCAGCCTGCAGTTTATGGCTGAAATTATTCTGCCGCTGCTTCCCGAGGGTGTTATCAGCGACTTTACCGCCGATGCTCTATTTGGCGGTATAGGCGCGTTTCTGGTCTTTGTACCGCAGATTTTTGTCCTCACCCTAGTTGTAGGGATGCTTGAAGACAGCGGCTATCTGGCTAGAGCTGCGGTTATTTGCCACAAACCACTGCGACTATTTGGCCTGACCGGTAAAAGCTTTATCCCCATGCTCTCCAGTGTCGCCTGTGCTATTCCCGGTATTTACGCCGCACGCACCGTCGACTCTCCGCGCAAGCGCTGGCTGACCTATCTGGCCATACCACTGATGCCCTGCTCTGCGCGACTGCCGGTTTACAGCCTGTTAATTGCCGCCTTTATCCCCGCCTCAAATATGTTCGGCGGACTGATTGGCTGGCAGGGTCTGGCGATGTTTGGCATCTATGTATTTGGTATTCTCTGTGGACTATTAGTAACCGCACTGGTATCCAAGACCAATAAAGGGATGCAGAGCGATCTGCCCTTTGTTCTCGAAATGCCCCCCTACCGTCTGCCCTCATGGCGACCATTGTTGCGCAATGCCTGGAGTCGCAGTAAACACTTTGTCACCAAAGCCGGTAAGGTTATTTTTCTGGTCACTGTGGTTATCTGGCTGCTCGGTTATTTCCCCAATCAGGGTGCCTCGCTGGGCGAGTCTTGGCTGGGTCAGATGGGCCAGTGGATTGAACCGCTATTTTCGCCCTTTGGTCTCGACTGGAAATATGGCGTGGCAATCCTTACCTCATTTTTGGCCCGCGAAGTGTTTGTCGGCACACTGGGAACCCTGTTTGGTATTGAAGGCGGCGAAGAAAATATTATCTCGCTGGCCGAGCATATTCAAAATAGTGGTCTGCCGATTGGCGCTGGTTTTGCCCTGCTAGTGTTTTTCTCTATTGCACTGCAATGTGTGTCCACACTGGCAGTGCTGCGCAGAGAGACCGGCTCATGGCGTCTACCGGCGCAGCTTTTTGTCAGCTACAGCATCTTTGCCTATGCCGCTGCCTGGCTAACCTTTGTTATAGTGCAGGCTATCGCCGGCTAAATCCCCAAAGGTGGGTTTAGAATGCAAGTCTAAAAAAGTATCTATACCTATGCACAGCATCACCATCCAAGAGATTCCCTATAAGGCCAACAGTGAAAAACTGTTCGATGCCGTTCGTGATCTGCCCGATGCCGTATGGTTAGATAGCGGCAAGCCGCGCAGCACTCAGGGACGCTACGACATTATTTCAGCGGTTCCAGATGCTCTGATAGAAACCCGCGGCAAACAGTCGGTCCTCTCGGATAGCAGCGGTACCCGCAACAGTGACCAAGACCCTTTTGAATTAGCCCAGCAGCTTTTGCAACCCCTGCTACCTTTCGATAACAGTATCTCCAAAACCCCTTTTGTCGGCGGACTGATCGGCTATTTTGGCTATGATCTGGGCCGCCGTTTAATTGATCTAGAGGACCTGACTGAATCGGCAACCGATCTGCCGGATATGCGCATTGGCCGCTATCTCTGGGCACTGATCATCGATCACAGTGCGAGACAGTGTCAGCTGGTATTTCATAGCAACTGCTCAGAGCAGCTGCGCAATCAGATTGTTCAACGCTTCACTAAAAAATCCCAGGCCAGCTTCGAGACAAATAAAGCTGAAAACGAATTTAGCCTGTCAGAACAGTTTAAAGCGACACTCAACCAACAGCAGTATCAGCAATCTATTCGTCGCATCAAGGACTACATCAGCTCTGGTGACTGCTACCAAACAAATTTTACCCAGCATTTTTCAGCGCCCTTTAAGGGCGACCTGTGGAATGCCTACCTGAGCCTGCGCAACAGGGTTGCCTCACCCTATTCAGCCTTTTGGCAGTGGAACGATCAGGCGCTGCTATGCCTGTCGCCCGAGCGTTTTGTCCAGTCGTTGGACAATCATGTAGAGACCAAGCCAATCAAAGGCACCGCGCGCCGTGGCACTTCCGCTGCCGAAGATCAACAGCTCGCGGAGCAGTTGATTAACAGCCCCAAGGATCGTGCAGAGAATTTGATGATTGTCGATTTACTGCGCAATGATTTAGGCAAAAACTGCGAATCCGGCTCCATCGCGGTGCCAAAACTGTTTGAACTGGAAAGCTTTCCCAATGTTCATCATCTGGTCAGCACCGTCACCGGAAAATTGGCCGGCAATTCGAGCCCTCTTAATTTACTGCGCGACTGCTTCCCCGGTGGCTCAATTACCGGGGCACCGAAAAAGCGTGCTATGCAAATTATTGAAGAGTTGGAGCCGGTAAAGCGCTCGGCCTACTGCGGCAGCATTGGCTATATCAGCGCCAATAATCGTATGGATACCAATATTGCTATCCGCACGGTGATTGCCGATGGCGATAAGCTGCACTGCTGGGGCGGCGGCGGAATTGTCGCGGACTCTGAGGAAGACCGGGAATATCAGGAGTCCATAGATAAGATAAGCGCCCTGCTAGAGGCACTGGAAATATTTTATACGCCTAAATAAGTGCCTATTCGCTGTAAGCTCGGGCAACTTCTTCTGCAATAATCTTTACACCGGCCTGCACCACCTCTGCATCCTGAGCATAGGAAACCCGAATACACTCCTGCTTATGAGCCCAATCATCGTTGATACCGGGGAAGAAATTATGCCCGGGAACTACTAGCAAGCCACGCAGTTTTAACCGCTCATAGAGTTCCTGACTGGTGATTGGCAAACCCTTAAACCACAGCCATAAAAAGATCGCTCCCTCAGGGCGGTGAATACGGTATGGCAGATCACCCAACGCCTGACGAAACCAGTCGACGGTTTGCTCTGCACGCTGGCGATAAAAAGGCGCGATCTGCTGACGACTTAGGGATAAAATCTCACCACTGCTAACCAACTCTCCGGCCAGTGCCGGACCGAGATTACCGCAGGCCAAACTGACGATAGTATTGACCTTGGTATAGGCCTGAATAATATCTTCGCGAGCAACAATAATGCCGGTGCGCACCCCGGGCAGACCCAGCTTGGAGAGACTCAAGACCAGAATGGTATTCGTATTCCAGTGCGCTTTGGCATCGTTAAAGATAATACTCGGGAACGGCAAGCCATAGGCACCGTCGAGAATAAACGGAATATTATGTTCAGTGGCTATGGCATCGAGATGCTCAATTTCACCGTCGGTTAAAACATTGCCGGTGGGATTAGTTGGTCGTGAAACACAGAGCGCCGCGGTCTGCTCAGTAATATTGAGCTTGGAGAAATCGACATGATATTTAAATAGATTATTGTCGAGCAGCTCAATCTCTGGACGGGTGGCGGTAAACAGATTTTCACTCAACCCTATATCCCGATAGCCAATATATTCAGGGGCCAGAGGCAGATGGATAGACTTATGGCTACCGTCGGGCATCTCACCGGCAAACATATTGTAGAGCACGAAGAATGCCGACTGACTGCCATTGGAAACGGCGATATTGGCGGCGGAGAGATCCCAGCCAAACTGCTGCTTTAACAGCCCGGCTATCTGCTCGCGAAAGGTTTTCTCACCCTGTGGGGATTGGTAGACTCCCATCAGACTGTGCAACTGTTTGGGATCGGCTAAAACCTTTTCTAGGCGGGCTTTAAAGACCTGCTCCACCTCGGGGATTCGGCCCGGATTACCGCCGCCCATAAACAGCATATCGGGATTTTCATTGAGCGCTGAACCCAGATCATCCATCAGTTCAACAATCCCCGACTGGCCGGAAAACTTTTTCCCAAACTTCGACAACTCCACTCTGTCACTCTCCTTTGCTTGTGATCTCAAATATGATGTTTGATATATAGACTTTAAATTACAGACTTTGATATACAAACTTTAAAGTAGCCGCTTATTGCATATAGCGAAAGGTAAAATTAACCCGCGGCTGATGCAAATTGTTAACCTTGGCAATACGGTGTTGCCAGTAGTTTTGTATTCCGGCGCCCATTATCAGCAGCGAGCCATGGGGCAGAGGAATCGAAATACGCTGCTTGGTGACCGTATGGCGCAACTGGAAAACCCGCTCAACACCGACACTCAGGGACGCAATAAGCGGCTCTGGGCCCAGCTCTGGTTCATCGTCCGCGTGCCAATCGACACTGTCCGATCCATCGCGGTAATAATTGACTAGTGCGCGGTTAAAAGCAGCGCCAGTCTGCTTTTCAATATCAACCCGCAGCTGCTCAATAAAGTCGGGAAAGGTCACCGCAGGCAGGCGGATATTGGAATAGGTGTAACTGGTTCCCGGCTCGCCAAACCACTGCTGCAAGCGCGGCAGCGGAATCTGTTTACCGACAATTTTGATATGGTCGGCACGCCAGTCGACGGTATTAATAGCCCTGTCTAGTAACTTATCGGCCGTAGTTGCCGATAACCAATTGGGCCAGAATGTAATTGAGCTTTGACGCTCGGGGGTAAGCTGTAAGGGAATTGTTTGATGATCGAAGAGATCCATCAATCTGGCTTCACAGAAGAACCATAGACCCGAGGCTCAATCTCAAGAGCTATAGAAAAGCGCGCCAAAACAGCTGCACGAAGCTCTTCGGCTAATGCCAGTATCTGCGAGCCGTTAGCGCCACCCTCACTAAGATTGTTAACTAACACCAGCGCCTGATACTGATGCACACCGACCGGCCCCCGAGTCATCCCTTTAAAACCACATTGATCAATTAACCAGGCGGCGGGAATTTTGGTTTGCTTATCCGGTTGGGGATAATTGGGCATCTGCGGGTAGAGCTCAAGCAACTGCTCTGCTGCGGCAGTTTCAATCAGAGGGTTTTTAAAAAAACTGCCGGCATTGGGCGTAACCGCCGGATCGGGCAATTTTTGCCGACGAATCTGGCAGACCAGTTCGCTGACCCTCTGCGGGGTTAAGGAATCATTGATCCCGGCTTCAGCAATCGCCTGCTGCAGCGCCGGATAGCGAATATTTACCTGTGGCTTTTGGCTTAGGCGCAGGGTCATATCGAGAATAATATACTGATCGCGAGCGGCGTTTTTAAACAGGCTATCGCGGTAGGCAAATTGGCAGTCAGTCTTGGTAAAGCTGCACAGCTTGCCGCTGGCAATCTCCACAGCCCGCAGCGAGACAAAGATATCCTCCAACTCGACACCATAGGCACCGATATTCTGAATCGGTGCAGCCCCCATATTGCCCGGGATCAACGACAGGTTTTCCATACCGTACCAACCCTGCTCAAGGGTGGTTAAAACCGCCTGATGCCAGTTCTCACCGGCGGCAAAGGTCACTTCAACGGAATCAGCCTCAGCGCCATTACAGTGGCTATAACCCTTGGTATTAAGATGGATAACCAGACCGGCGATATCGCCGACTAAAACCAGATTGCTGCCACCACCGAGCGCGGTAACATCGAGCTGATTGACTCGGGCGTACTCCAGTGCCGCCAATAAATCCTCTTCGCCATCCAGCGAGCAGAAATACTCCGCATAGGCGGGCAGCGCTAGACTGTTATAGGGCTGCAGAGAGATATGCTGTTGAATGGAGAGACTCAAAAGCCTTTGGCCTGTATATGTTGCAGCAGCCCCTGAGAAGCCTCTTCAACCAGATTAAATACCAGCTCAAAGCCATTATCACCGCCATAATAGGGATCGGGAACCTCGCTGTGACTGTTCTGCTGAGAGAAATCCAGAAACAGACTTAGATGGCCTGAGTAATCCGCCGGCTGCATTGCCTTAAGATCACTTAAATTGGCCTTATCCATAGCGATAACATAATCAAACTGGGCAAAATCATCACTGGTCACCAGTCGGGCACGCAGTTCAGTTAAATCATAGCCTTTGGTCTCGGCGACCTGCGCAGTGCGCTGATCTGGCGAATGACCAATATGCCAGTCTCCGGTACCCGCTGAATCCACGGCAATAACATCGCCGAGACCGGCGCTATTAACCATTCCCTGAAACACCCCATGGGCGGTTGGCGACCGGCAGATATTGCCGAGGCAGACGAATAGAACCGAAACCTTATGCATAGCGAACCCTGAATATTACTTAAAGCTACTTATTGATAGTCCTTATAAGGCATTAATAAATAACAGTTTAATTTTATTTTAAAGCAAATTTATTGCAGCCTGAAGATCTTCTTCTGTATCGATGCCGGCGGGAACATTCTCCACCGCATCAGCCACATGAATAGACACGCCCTGCCACATAAAGCGCAGCTGCTCGAGTTTTTCACTGTCTTCCAGTGGCGCGACCGGCCAGGTGACAAAGCGATTTAATTCTACGGTGCGATAGGCGTAAATACCTATATGGCGGCGAAAGCTGTATTCGTCGGGCAACTCTTCCGGCAACTCAACCGCTAACTGATTAAAACTGTCCCGAGGCCAGGGAATCGGCGCGCGGCTAAAATACAGCCCAATACCCTGCTGATTGGTCACCAGCTTAACCACATTGGGGTTCAACAGGTCAGCGACTTTATCAATTGGCTCTGCCAGAGTGGCCACACCTGCCTGCGGATTAGCCGCCAGATTCGACGCTACCTGATTGATCACAGCCGGCGGGATCAGCGGCTCATCGCCCTGCACATTGACCACAATCTGATCATCGCTAAGTTTTAAAAGAGCAGCCACCTCTTGCAGGCGGTCTGTGCCCGAGGGGTGATCCGGATTGGTCATACAGACCTCGGCACCAAACTCGCGGGCGGCATTTTCAATACGCCCATCATCAGTGGCGATAACCACACGACTGGCGGCACTTTTGCCCGCCTGTTCCCAGACCCGCTGAATCATGGTCTTTCCGGAAATATCACGGAGAGGCTTACCAGGCAGTCTGGTTGATGCGTAACGGGCGGGGATAATAACGATAAATTCCATAGGTCTCTTTTAGGCTTCGTTCTATTTATTAAGTGCTTATTAAGTGCTTAAGACGGCGTTTTTAGCGCCTTCAATTTAACCATTAGCTTATCGACAAAGGTCGAATCAATTACCGCTTCGATGTCGAGAACCCAGATATTCTGACTCACAGCAGCCTGATTTTCCAGCGGCAAAGCCCTAAGCTTCACTGCATCTTTGGCAGTGACTATTACTGGCAGTTTATCCCCGTAAGAAAGATCCTCAAGAACTAATGTCTGGTGATCATCAAAGCTGTGCAGGGTTGGCGCAAGACCTATAGCGGTCAGGGTATCGGCAAAACGCTGTGGATTGCCTATAGCAGCCACGGCATGCACCCGATTATCGGCGCTGGCCTGAGACTCTAACCAGCTTTCAATAGCCTCTGTGCGACCAGACTGTAAATGTCGAAACTGAGTTGGCTTAATACTCATCTGCTGTACACAGCCAGAGCCAAGCTCAACACCCTTTAAAGACTGATCAGGCCGCCCACCATTAATAACCACCAGATCCGCCTGCTCGAGGCGCTGAGGCTTCTCACGCAATGGCCCTGAGGGCAATTGACGACCATTGCCAAGACCGCGCTGACCATCGACCACCACCAGCTCTATATCGCGATGCAGTGCATAGTGCTGAAGTCCATCATCGCTAAGCACCAGATTGCACTGATGATGATTAAGTAAATAATCTACAGCAGCACTGCGATTGGCATCGACCACCACCGGACAGCCTGCCAGCGTGGCGATTAACAGCGGCTCATCACCGCTTTCACTAACCGCAGTAGCAGCAGTGACCGACAGCGGGTACTGAGCTGCATTACCGGAATAACCGCGGCTGACAACGCCCGGCGAATAGCCGCGCTGTTTTAGCGCAGCGACCAATGCAATGATCAAAGGGGTTTTACCGCTACCGCCGACAGAAATATTGCCAACAATAACTACCGGTGCTGTATAGGGCTGCCCCTGATAGCGACGCTGCAGATAACAACGCCGCAGATTGGACAGACTGGCAAAAATCCAGGTAAATGGCAGCAGCAAGAGTAACCAGCGACTATTGCGCGTCCAGGCACCGGTAATAAGCTGTTCCAGAGACAAGATCAGCCCGCCTCTTTCTCGCTAAACTGATTGTGGTAGAGCTGCGAGTAGCGCCCTGCCTGATTGAGTAATTGCTGATGAGTGCCCTGCTCGACAATCTGGCCTTTCTCCATGACCAGAATACGATCAGCCTTTTCAACAGTACTCAGTCGATGGGCAATCACAAAGGTGGTGCGTGACTTCATCAACTCTTCTAGCGCCGCCTGGATATGGCGCTCGGAATCAGTATCCAGCGCCGAGGTCGCCTCGTCGAGAATCAGTATCGGAGCATTCTTTAAAACGGCTCGGGCAATAGCAATACGCTGGCGCTGACCACCGGAGAGCATTACCCCATCGTCGCCAATATGGGTCTGATAGCCGTCGGATAACTGTTCGATAAAGGCATCTGCATGAGCGACCGTTGCCGCGGCCTTAACTTCGGCCAAAGTGCAGTTAGAGAGTTCACCGTAGGCAATATTATTAAACACTGTGTCATTAAATAGGGTGACATTCTGGCTTACCTGGGCAATATGACTGCGCAGGTTTGTCAGGGTGAATTCATTAACATCCACATTATCAAGCAAAATACTGCCCTGACCATGGTTGTAAAAACGCGCGATCAAACTGACCAAGGTGGTTTTACCACTGCCTGAGGAACCGACCAGCGCAATAGTCTCGCCAGGCTTAACGCTAAAGTTAATATCTTGCAGAATCATCCTGCCATCAGCACTGTACTGGAAATTAATATCTTTAAATTCAAAGCCACCCTGCACCGAATCCAGCTCAGTGGTGCCATTATCGATCTCGGGCTCGGCATCGATAATTTCAAAAATCGATTCCGCCGCGGCAATACCCTTTTGGATGTCGCTGTTTATTTCGGTGATCTGACGAATCGGCTTAATCAACATACCAGAGGCGACTAAAAAGGTAATAAAGCTACCGGTGGTCATGGTCTCGAGAATCGATGGACTGAGCATAAAGCCGGTAATACCGCCAAACGCTGAGGACACTAGCAGCATCACCAATGGATTGCTGACACCCTCAGTCATGGCCATTTTCATATTCTGGCGGCGATTGCTGTGGCTGGCCAGCTGCATACGCTCGCGCTCATTATCAGTGGCCCCAAACATGCGCACTTCCTGATAGCCGTTAACTGCCTCCTGAGTGACATGGGTAACATCGCCCATCGCCGACTGAATACGCGTGCTAATCAGCCTAAAGCGACGACTGACCACCGAGACTAAAAGGGCTATCAGTGGCATTACCGCAATAAAGAACAGGGTTAGCTTCCAGTTCACATAGAACAGATAACCGAGTAGTCCGAGTACCAAAGTGCCCTGCTGGAGAAGGGTTTTTAAGGCTTTGGTAGAGGCCTGAGTCACCTGCTGAACATTAAAGGTCACCACCGACACGAGATGTCCTGACATGGAGCGGTCAAAGAAACAAAACGGCAACTGCAGGTACTTATCAAAAATATCTGTGCGCAGCGCATGAACTAAATAGTTGGAGACATAGGCGAGACCATAGCTGCCAATCAGATAACCTATACCGCGAAGAACGCTTAAAGCCACCAGAAAAATCGGAATAACCAGCCACGAGTGAGTGATCATAAGATCACCGAGCAGGCCATTGGCCAGCGTTGCGGTAATGCCGGTGGACGGCAGACTTTGGGCACCAGTATCCGCGGAGGTACTGGTCAGATTACCCACGGTATCAGTGATAAAACCAAGTAGATCGACAAAGGCGACTTCGGCAAAAGAGTGCAGCATCAGACCAAATACACTGACCATAAAGGCTAACCAGTAACGGCGTACATACCTTAGTAAGCGCAGATAAGTTGCTGCTCCGTCAGGGACGGTTGGGTTGGGCATAATATTATGGCTCTTGTAATGATTCTTGTAGGGCGTCGCCAACCTGCTGCGTCGCAATATTTAATTGGCTAAACCCTAGCCTGCCCGCAGCATCCATTGCGGTTATAACAGCCTGATGAGTGGCCTGTGCGTCGGCGGTAATCACCAACGGTAAATCAGTATTGCCACTCGATGCCTCTCGCAGTGCCGCCATAATGGTCTTGATGTCGCGATTTATCAAATTTTGACCATTTACCGCGTAACTGCCATCTTTAGCAATCACCAACTCCAGTGTCGCCGGAGTGCTGTCCGCAACCTCTCCATTGGCCTCGGGCAGGTCAATTAGTAATCTGGTCTCTTTGGTAAAGGTGGTGGTGACCATAAAGAAAATCAATAGCAAAAACACCACATCGATCAGCGGTGTTAGATTAATACCGTTATCCCCACGGCGGCGGCGTTGGAATTTCATTCGTTCAGGGCTGCTGGAACAGATCGCTGTGCATAGCATCGACAAGCTTGGTCGCCTGCCCCTCTAATTGGACGACAAGAGATTCCACATGGCGCTCAAAATAGCGATTAGAGATCATTGCCGGAATCGCAATGGTCAGACCAGCGGCGGTGGTAATCAGCGCTTGAGAAATACCTCCAGCCAACTCAGCAGCATTCCCGGTACCAAATAACATAATATCGGCAAATACCTGAATCATACCCAGTACGGTGCCCAGCAAACCAATTAATGGCGCCATATTGGCGATAGTGCTGAGAATCGATAGAAAGCGTTCCAGCTCGTGAACAACCTGCCCGGCCGCCTCTTCAATACTGTCCTTCATAATATCCCGACCATGGCCGGAGTTACTGATGCCTGCAGCGAGAATATAACCCAGAGGCGATGAATCGCGGAGGTCTTTAAGACGCTCGCCCTGCAACTCTTTATTGCGCAGCTGCTGCCAGACACGAGCCAGTAGACCACTGGGAATAATTCTATCGGCCTTAAGGGTGATAAATCGCTCGATTGAGATCGCTACGACGATAATTGAGCAGATTAATAGTGGCCACATCAGCCAGCCACCAGAGAGGAAAATTTGATACACGTTGTATTCCGGTCAGTCCATGAAATTCGGCTAACCTTAACACAAACAGCGTTGAGGAAAAATCTGAAAATCGGCGTTTAACGCCACCAGCGCCTCTGTTGATCGCGGGCTGCAGAAACCTCCAATTTCCCCGAGCGCAGCCAGCTAAAAGTAATCGCACCCTGTTCCGCAGTATTCCACAATTGACTGCCCGCCTGCCGATAACGATTTACAACATCGGCATGAGGATGGCCAAACTGATGACGGTATCCGGCAGAGAAAACCACATGTCGCGGAGCAAGGCGCTGGACAAAATTA
>Ga0206126_10005317_pt1 | contig 11881 bp, 9 predicted proteins | sample Helgoland_Spring_5_FD_148621 | JGI IMG/M metagenome (GOLD analysis project Ga0206126, IMG submission 148621) | Pelagic subsurface seawater microbial communities from Kabeltonne, Helgoland, North Sea - Helgoland_Spring_Bloom_20160412_1 | ecosystem: Environmental > Aquatic > Marine > Epipelagic ...
CGCGACGTTGGGCTGAGCAGGCAGGCCCGGCATCACAGCGCCACGCAGCTTCACCGGGCTCTCGCACCAGCGCACTATTACAGGCTGGACAGCGATCAGGGAAAATAACATTCTCGACCTGGGCCGGCCGCCGATCCGTCACTACGGCTGCGACCTGAGGAATCACATCCCCCGCTCTGCGCACAATCACCGTGTCTCCGACTTTCAGCCCTAGCCTCGCGATTTCATCTGCATTGTGGAGGGTCGCATTGGAAACGGTAACGCCACCTACAAAAACAGGCGCCAACCTCGCAACGGGGGTCACAGCCCCCGTCCTTCCAACCTGAAATTCAACGCCCAAAACCACCGTCATTTCTTCCTGAGCGGGGAATTTTCTAGCGATGGCCCACCGCGGTGCTCGGGACACAAAACCTAGACGCTCCTGCTCTGCAAAGACATCCACCTTGAAAACAATGCCATCGATATCGAACCCTAAATTTTCACGAATCTGAGAGAGCTCGTTATAATAACGCTCACAGGCGTCAATGCCTTCCACAGAGCGAGCGTGGGCTGATATGGGAATACCCCATGTCCCCAATTGTGCCATCGCTTCCGTGTGGCTCTGAAACCCCTCGGTCATACCTTCGATATACCCCAAGCCATAGGCACAAAACTCAAGTGGGCGACGCCGTGTGATACTAGAGTCAAGTTGGCGCAGACTGCCCGCAGCTGCATTACGTGGGTTCACAAAAGGTTTATCCCCATCACGGCGAGCACGGGCATTAAAAGCCTCAAAACCCTCCCGAGGCATGAAGATCTCGCCACGAACCTCAAGATAGCTGGGAACATCCGCTCCTAATAAACGCAGCGGCACCGACTCTATCGTGCGCACGTTCTGGGTAATGTTTTCTCCGGTGCGCCCATCACCTCGAGTTGCTGCCAGCATGATCTGGCCATCCTGCCACACGATACTGACCGCGATGCCATCCAGCTTTGGTTCACAGGCATAGCGCACTATTGAGCCATCTAGGCGCTCCCGCACGCGACGATCAAAGTCGAGTAAATCCCCGGCACTGAAGGCATTGTCGAGGGACAGCATTGGCAATCGATGTACAACCGAAGCAAACCCCTCCAACGGTGCGGCACCCACTCGTTGGGTCGGTGAGTCGACGGCGACCAGCTGAGGATGCGCCTCCTCAAGTTCGCGCAGCGCAAGGAGAGTTCTGTCAAATTCACTATCACTAACGGTGGGGGCATCGTTCTGGTAGTACTCAACACCCCAACGTTGCAGAAGGTCCCGCAATCTTTTTACCTCATTGTGGGGATCCAGTTCGGACATATCGTCTCAACGCCGATTCTGCAGGGCAACCCGACGCTCTAATTCTCGGATTTGTTGACGCATATGTTCAATACTCTGCCGTGTCACCCCGCTACGGGTTTCATCAAGTAAATAGCCGTCCAAATTTTTGGCAACCGCCTTGGCAGTTTCATGCATGTAGTCAAAAGCTTTGAGCATATCTTCAGGACCCGGCAACGTAATAAAAAACATGAGACCTCGAGTGTGCAGAGAGCCCATATCATCGATATTGAAAACGCCAGGTTTCAGCATGTTACAAACGCTGAACTGAATGGGACCCCGCCCTGCCCGATGCTCATGCCGGTGGAAAAAATCCATGTCACCGAAACGCAAATCGCAGGCGAGTAACACGCCCAATATATCTGAACCAGCAAACCCAACTTCCGATCGCGACATGACGTTTAAAACAAACACATGGGGATCAAGCGCCCGGGGCAACCGAGCCTCAGGTTCGGGCTCAGCTTCGGGCACTTCCAGTCCCTCCAGCCAATCCATCGTTTCTACGGCTGGCGCCTCTTCCTGGGGTATGGTGTCGCTGGGTTGCTCGGCCGGCGCTATCACCGTCAATTCTTCATCGTCTGTAGCTGAAAATGACGGCAATTCAGGCTCTGAGATTGACGCCGGCTCTGCTGTTAGCTCTGGCTCCGGGCTTGGCTCTGGCTCCGAAGGCTGTTCTGGTGACAGGACAGCGCTGGCCTCTGTATCGGCTGGAACAGGCGGCTCAGAAAACGAAGCGCTGCTCGATGACAGCGGTTCTTCCAAACTCGAGACTTCGCCCGCATCATCCTCCCCATCGGACGCCGGCCGCAGATCGCCGCGACCCACGATGCGCGCGCCGCCATTAGGCAGCTCGGTTAGCAGGTTGAAAGAGTCATCGTCGTCTAGGTCCTCCACATCACGTCTGGAAATTTTTGCGTTGAGGCGCACTTCTTCGCGACGATCTTTAAATACTCGCCTGAGCGCATCTAATAGCACCACCATGATCAGGCAAAAGCCTATGATGATCATCCAGTTCCGAATCATAAGATCCATCGCCGTTCTCCCTTGCTGGCGTTAACTGGCTGCGAGCTGCGCCGCTTCCTCGATATCCACGGTTACCAAACGCGAAACTCCGGGCTCGTGCATTGTGACGCCCATCAAATGATTCGCGGCTTCCATGGTGATTTTGTTGTGGGTAATGAAAATGAACTGAACCCGCTCTGACATCTCTTTGACCATGCGGGCATAGCGCCCAACGTTGGCATCATCAAGGGGGGCATCAACCTCATCGAGCATACAAAACGGCGCTGGATTAAGTTGAAATATTGAGAATACTAAAGCAATCGCGGTCATCGCTTTTTCGCCACCTGACAACAGGTGGATCGTGCTATTTTTCTTGCCAGGCGGTCTCGCCATAATAGCGACACCCGTATCGAGCAGGTCATCGCCGGTCATCTCGAGGTTAGCAGTTCCACCACCAAAGACTCTGGGGAACAGTTCGGCAAAGCCTGAATTGATTTGTTCAAATGTCTCTTTAAAGCGACTCCGAGTCTCTTTATCGATTTTGCGAATAGCGCCCTCGAGAGTTTGTAACGCCTCCTGGAGGTCGGCGTCTTGAGCATCAAGGTAGGTCTTGCGCTCGGATGCTTTGGCATACTCATCAATAGCCGCCAAATTGATGGGGCCCAAGCGCGCAATTCGCGCGGCCACCCGCTCGACCTTTACCTGCCATTCGGGCTCAGAGGCCTCATCGGGTAGCTGCTGCACAACATCAAGAGGGCTCACTTCAAGCTCTCTTAACAGTCCCTCAAGATTTTCGATTCTGACGTTTCGCTCAGCCTGTTGTAATCGGCCTGACTCAAGTTCAGTGTAAATTGCCTGAAGCCGATGCTCTGCAGCCAACTTGAGCTTTTCCTGCTCTCTCAAAGCGTGATCGTTATCAGACACCCGTTGTCTGGCCGCCGTGAGTGCGGCTTCCGCGTCGACCCGCTGTGCCAACAAAGTCTCTAACTCAGACTGCAGTTCGGCATCGGGGTTGTCCCCTACAGGCAGCTGCTCCGTGAGGTCTCTTACCCGGCTCTGTAATTGCTCTACCTGCTGTTCGAGACGATCAATAGAGCCGGCGACTGTCGCTACCTGGCCATCTAAACTCTGCACTCGGACGTCGGTGCGATGGGCGCTGTCTCGAGCTTCTCTAGCGCTCTCGCGCGCACGTTGCAGTTGGCTATTGAGCTGTTCGCGTTCTTCGCTCAAAGCGGCGCGCTGATCACCGTCAAGGGCCATTTGTTCAATAGCCGATTGTAGCTCCGACCTCGCTGCAGCCAGAGAAGCCTGCTCGGCTTCAAACTGAGATCCTGAGTCAGCTAAATCCGCCTGAAGCTGCTCGATTCGCTGTCGCGCCTGCGCCGCTGCAGCCACCCTGGCACCACGCTCAGTGACTTTTGTGGCTTGCTCCTGCACATGGGTCTTGAGCGTTGCTTCACCCGCTCTGCGCTGGTCTTCATGGCAGCGTCTTGATTCCTTCAATGTTTCTAGAGTTGCATTGATGGTTTGCAGAGAGGTCTCGTGCTCGCGCATCTCTGTAGTAACACTATCGAGGGACGCTTTGCGCAATATAATGCCCTGCCCCGCATCGCTTTTTGAAGGTTTAGAGGCCCAACCATAGCCCAGCCAATCGCCCTGTGGCGTGATAACCGACGCGGTCTCAGGCAGCGACGCTAATAAGCTTCGGGCGCGGGCCAAATCATCAGCGATATGAACACCAGCGAGCACCGCCAAAACCGATGCCGGACCTCTTACCTTCTCAGCCAAAGTGCCCGGAATGCCCGAACCCACCTCTCCTGCAGATAAAATACTGGCCCCAGCCGGTGCCGTATCAAAGACCGCTTGGACTTGAGAGAAACTTTGAGTGCAGACCCCTGTCAGCCTCGCAGCCAGCACAGACTCCACAGCCATGGTCCATTGGTCCTGTACCTGCAGGGCCTCGTACACGCTGCCGCTATTATCCAATCCGAGATCAGCGAGCCATTGCTGGGTTGCTGAGACATCGCCTTCCGCGAGTGCTGCATCCTGAAGGGCCTGAAGTGATGCTTCCTGTCCCTTGAGCTGCTGAAGACGTGCCCGAACCTGGTCTTGCTCATCACGTGAGCGCTCGATATTTTCCCGCTGCGCTGCCACCTCGGCATCGAGCTGCAGTAATGCCTCCTCTTGGGCTTTAACGGCATCTTCGCCAGCACGAATTTGCGCTTCCAACTCGGGGAGATCTTTATCAACATCTTCGCTGGCTAGGGCTTCGAGTTCTTTGCGCAATTTGCCACCGCGCTCATGAATCCTTTGTAGTACCTGCTCTAAATAAACAATACGACTCTGCTGCACCTCGGAAGCTTGCTTAGGCCCCGCCGCCTTTTGATTAAACTCATCCCAACGATTTTGCCAATGGCTCATCGCCTCCTCTGCGGAGGCCGAAACGCCCGCAGCAGCCTCTGCTGCGGCTCTCTGCTCCGATAAATCAGGCCGCAGTGAATCTAGCTCTGAACGCCAGATGGCCAGACGTTCGGTATCTGCATTGAGGTGTCCTTTCGACTCTTGCAGGCCATCGCGGGTCTGCAGTAAATCAGATTCGATAGTGGCACGCCGCTCCTGCTCGTATTTTAACGCCTGCTCAACTCGCGTGACCTCACCACCCACGGAATAGTAGTCGGCCTGCACGGTATTAAATGCATCGGTGGCTTCAGCAAGCGCAACCCGAGTGCCCTCGATATCGGCGCCCACGCGCTCAAACTCTGCGCGCTCAGCCTCCTGTTTAATATCAAGATTGGTTAGGGCTTGCTGGCTATCCTGACTGTTTTTCTGGTGCTCACGCCACTGCAAACCAAGAAGCTGCGATTTTAGCTCACGCTCCTCGGCGCGGAACTCTGCATACTTCTCAGCAGCCTGAGACTGGCGCAACAAATGCTGCAGGTTGCGCTCTAATTCTTCACGCAGATCAGCGAGGCGTTCCAAGTTTTCCAGAGTCCGCCGCATGCGGCTTTCAGTTTCACGACGACGCTCTTTATACTTCGAGATTCCTGCCGCCTCTTCAATAAAAATTCTCAGTTCTTCGGGCTTAGACTCAATCAACCGTGAAATCATGCCCTGCTCGATAATGGCATAACTTCTAGGGCCTAGGCCGGTACCCAAAAATAGATCCGTAATATCTCGGCGACGGCATTTAGCACCGTTTAACCAGTACTCAGAGGTACCCTCACGACCCACAACCCGACGCACCGATATTTCCGCATAGGATGCATACTCACCCACCAGCTTTCCGGAAGTATTATCAAAGATTAGCTCAATAGAGGCTTGTCCCACGGGCTGACGTTGGGTTGTTCCGTTAAAGATAACGTCGGTCATCGCCTCGCCGCGGAGGTTCTTGGCCGAGCTCTCACCCAAAACCCACCTGACAGCGTCGATAATATTGGATTTTCCACAACCATTTGGCCCGACCACGGAGCACATGTTGCTTGGAAAATTGACCGTTGTTGGGTCAACAAACGATTTAAAACCAGCCAGCTTGATGGATTTGAGACGCATGTACCTACCTATTGAAAAACGTCAGGCTGCACCCCTGACGACACAATATGTAGTGTATACCCTACAGCCTGTTAACACTATATCTAGCCTTAGGACCAGTTCACGATTTCATCACTGGGGGGCAGCCACCTCGAGAACGAGTTGTATTTTGGCGTCCTCTGTTGGCTCAATGTTGGCAGCATTCGCCAGCCAACTCGCGTTAGCCCGACCCGGCTGTCCGGTTTCAGACAGCTGTACCTCGACATCGATCAGACTCAGGGCCGATATTTTTTGACCTGCCATAGACGAGGTATCATCGAGACGAACCGAAAATGGCAGTTCGCTGGCACTTCGCCGAACCGCCGCTGTCGGCATGCGTTGTGCGCCACCACTGGGACGCGCTATCACAAACACCGTGCCTTGAGCGGTTACCCCCTCCGGCATTGCCACTGTTACCGTCACACCGACACTCAGGCTAGGTTCGGCCTCTATGGCCAATACTGCAGGGGCGTCGGCGAGGCCCCCTCGGGTGCGCGCCTCCGCAATAATGGTCGTTAACATTTGATAGCCTGGAGTTCCGGGTGCCTCAAAAGCCAATAGCTGCTCCCAATATTGCAACGCTCGTGCGTATTGTCCCGCCTCAAAGGCCGCCATGCCCAAAGTCCCTAAGGCGCTGCGTTGTTCAGGGTTGATCGCCAATGCCGCCTCAGCCCTGCGCCGCGCTCGATCCGTGAGCTGGCGTTCACCCTTTAAATACTCAGCTTGCGCGGCTCTAGCGAGTAGCTCTGCACTCTCGGGAAACTCAAGCAGCAATTGCTCGTAAATCTCTAAGGCCCGAACATGGGCATTTTGTGCGGTGTAGTACTCGCCCAGCAGCGACAGATACTCCACGTTGCCCGGCTTTGCCGCTGATCGTTCTTCAATATCACTGAGAAGCCTTTGCACCTCTGCAGGTGATGCGTCTTGCATGCCCTCCAAGGCGTCGGCAATGCGCACATCTTCAATAGCGCCAAGATTGAAATAGAGCAATATCGGGGCAATCACGACGACAGCGATCAGCAATAGCACGCCGCGTCGACCGCCCGCAAAAGTGCCGCCATTCGGCAGGACCTGCTCACTTTCGGCACCGGAGGATTCATCCAATATACGCAGCTCGGCGTCACGACTGAGGGCCTGTCGATCCTCGCCCACCACGTCACTCAGCTCACCTTGGCGAAGCGCGAGCCAATCTAAATTCGACTCGCCCTGCCAGCGACGCTGCTGCCAACGGGGCACCAGCAGCAGACCTATGGCCAGCACCGTGAGTAGCGACATTGCCCCATAAAAAGCCGTCACAGTGGCCGCTCTTGATCGCTATCGGGCTCAATCAATCGAGTGCGCAGTGCCTGCCGCTCTTCTTCGCTTGGCTCAAGGGGCGCAGCCACATGCTGTCTGCCTCGAAGATGCCAAGCCAAGGCGCCCAAGGTCACCAAGGTCAAGATCAATGGGCCGTACCACAATAAGGCTGTATTGCTGTCTAGACCTGGACGATAGCGGACAAACTCTCCGTAGCGCGCGACCATGAAGCTCAATATTTCATCGTCACTCGCCCCAGACTCCAACTGCTCATGGAGAAGAAATCTCAGGTCTTTGGCAATCGGAGCATTGGAGTCAGCAATCGTTTGGTTTTGGCACTTGGGACAGCGCAGCTCATCGCTGAGACTGTGGTAACGACGCTCCAATGTGCTATCGGAAAACTCATAGGTCTCGATAACCGCATGAGCAGTCATTACCACGGCGCAGAGGCTGGCAACGGCTACAACGGCTAACCAATGAACTCTCAAACTGTTATCACTCACTGCAACACACCTTCACTTTGCCCTTGAGGAAACCACTGGGCAAGTAGCGACTGCCATACCTGCTCATCGACAACCCCTACGTGGCGGTACCGAACAACACCCTGAGCATCAACCACGTAAGTCTCGGGCGCGCCATAAACGCCCATATCTAACCCCAGCATGCCTTCAGTATCTGCCAGGGTCAGGGCGTAGGGATCACCCAAATCTTCAAGCCAAGTAACCGCCTTAACACTCTCATCCTTGTAGTTGAGACCAACGATTCTGACACCACTAGCCGCCAACTCTAATAGATAGGGGTGCTCTACCCGGCAGGAATAACACCAAGTCGCCCAAATATTAACCAGCATCGGTTCACCGATAATATCTTGCCGGGACAAGACTTCCGACGAATGCAATTCTTGCAGCTCGAATTCAGGCAAGGCCTTCCCCACCAGCGCTGAGGGTAAAGAAGTCGGGTCAAGGGACAGCCCTTTGAAAAGGAGCAGGCTCAAAAGAATAAAAGCTGCAAGTGGCAGCCATAGTCTAAGCCTTGGCATGAGCTGAGCTAGCAAGCGTCGTGCTATTTTTGGCCGTATCCAAGCGTCGCTCTCTCAACCGGTAACGACGGTCAAAAGCAGTGGTGATCGCGCCAAAACCTATCATCAGAGCCCCAAACCAAATCCAACGAATCATAGGCTTGTACTGCAGGCGAATAGCCCACGCAGCCTCGCCTACAGGCTCGCCCATCGCAATAAACAAATCCCTAAATACCCCCGGATCAATGGCTGCCTCTGTCATAACCTGACCACTCGCGCGATAGCGACGTTTCTGGGGCGATAGTTCTGCCACCAGATTATTGTCTTTGAATACACGAAAATCAGCCTGATCGGCATCGTAATTAGGCCCAGCGACACGGCTCACAGCAACGAACTCAAAGCGATAGCCGGCCACTTCTTCAATGTCACCCGGCAGCATGCGCAAATCTTTCTCGACATTGTGCTGGCTCACCACTGTTACACCGATGATCATTGCGGCAAACCCCGCGTGAGCCAACAACATGCCCAAATAGCTGGGCGTCAATCTGCGCCATTTACTCACCACACCTACAGCCGAGCGTGTTCGCTCTATAAAGTCGCGCAGCAGACCGGCTAACAGCCAGCCCGAGAATAAAACGGCCAAAGCCACCCATACGTTAAAACCAAGGGCCAAGGTTGGCAGCACAACGGCACACAGAGCCACCACAGCGGCGGGAATCAGCAGTTCCTGGCGCCAACGCGAGGGTGAGTCTTCTTTCCAGCGACTCACGGGGCCTATTCCCATAAAGGGCACCAGCAACGCCATGAGTGGAACAAAAACCGCATTAAAATACGGCGGGCCCACAGAATACTTTCCCTGCCCCAAGGCGTCCATCACCAAAGGAAAGAGCGTACCTAACAGCACCGTGGTCGCTGAAATGACAAAGATAAAGTTGTTGGCCAGCAGCAGGGCCTCTCGAGAGAAGGCCTTGTACTGTACCCGGCTAGCGACCGTAGGCGCTCGTAAGGCATAAAGAACCAGAGAGCCACCAATCACCAGTGCCAGGAAAATCAGAATAAACAATCCTCTGTCTGGGTCAGCAGCAAATGCGTGAACGGAGGTAAGCACTCCGGAGCGCACCAAGAAGGTTCCCAACAGAGATAAAGAAAAAGCGGCTATCGCCAAAAGCACCGTCCAGGACGCAAACAAACCGCGCTTTTCAGTCACTGCAAGCGAGTGAACCAGTGCAGTACCCACCAACCAAGGCATGAAAGAGGCGTTTTCAACAGGATCCCAAAACCACCAGCCTCCCCAGCCCAATTCGTAATAAGCCCACCAGCTCCCCAACATGATGCCCAGGGAGAGAAAGCCCCAGGCCACATTGGTCCACGGACGAGACCACCGTGCCCATGCCGCGTCTAAGCGGCCGCCCATTAACGCCGCAATGGCAAAGGCAAAAGGCACAGAAAACCCGACATAACCCATGTACAGCAGGGGTGGATGAATAATAAGCCCCGGATCTTGCAGCAATGGGTTGAGGTCCTGACCCTCTGCGGGTATTCCCGGCAACAGCCGCTCGAAGGGGTTTGATGTCAGTAATGAAAAAGCGATGAAACCCACTGCCACCAAGCCCATGACACCCAGCACCCGCGCCAGAACCACAAGCGGCAACCCTCGGCTGAACTGCGCTACCGCTACCATCCAGCCAGACAGAATCAGCACCCAAAGCAAGAGCGAACCTTCGTGATTGCCCCATACCGCAGAGAACTTGTAGATATCGGGCATGAAGCTATTGGAGTTGGAGGCAACCACCTTCACCGAAAAGTCATCTTGCAGAAAAGTGGTCGTCAAAATGGCAAAAGCAATCAGCAAGAAAACAAAAACCCCTACCGCCAGTGGTGGTGCCAATAACATGCTGCCAGAGTGCCCACGCCATGCCCCGATCAGAGGCAATACTCCCTGAAGGCAGGCGAGTACAAACGCAATAATCAGCGCAAAATGACCTAGCTCAGCAAGCATTAACCGCCCTCCCTTAAATTATAGGCCCCGGTACCGGGCTTTTTACCCTCAAGGGCGGCCGCGACCTCTGGCGGCATGTAGTTCTCGTCATGTTTCGCCAGCACCTCTGTCGCCATAAACCGACCGTTTGAATCTAGGCTGCCCGAAGCCACTACGCCCTCACCCTCGGCAAACAGGTCGGGTAAAATGCCTGTGTAGCTCACTTCCACAACGCCATCGTAGTCTGTTACCAAAAACAGGGTGGTGAGATCTGTCTCAGAACGTTTTATGCTGCCCTCAACCACCATGCCGCCCACCCTTATCGCTCTATCGGTAGGCGCTTTACCCGCAGCGACATCAGCGGGGGGATAAAACAGATTTATATTGCCCCGCAACGCATAGCTGACCAACCCAATGGCGGTGCTGGAAAAGGCAACAATGCAGAGTGCAATAATCAGTCGCTGCTTACGTTTTGGATGCATGATTTTCTCCCGAGGCTTCAGCTGCTACAGCACGCCGGCGCTCGTCATTGCGAATCTCTTGGGTGAGATTGCGAGCGCGGACCAAAGGAATAGCTACCAAGGCAATAATCACCAATAGCGTTAGGCTGTAGGCGCCCCAAACATAGGGGCCGTGCCCATCCATCTGCCAAACTGCAGACCATGTTTGAAAATACATTACGACAACTCCGATCGCAGCCAGGCAGACTGGCGATAGGTTATCAGCAACTCGGTCCGCATCCGCAGTAACACCGTCAATGCAAATAGGCCGTAAAAAGCGACAATCATCAGGAGCAAGGGATACAGCATTGAAGCGTCGATAGCACTCTCCCCCGTAAACTTAATAGAAGCGGGTTGATGCAAGCTGTACCACCAATCGACTGACTTATAGATAATAGGAATATTGACCGTACCGACGAGAGATAGCACGGCGCAGGCCTTGGCGGCCGCTACCTTGTTGTCAAAGGCCTCAGCGAGGGCCATTACCCCTAAATAAAGAAATAATAATATCAGCATGGATGTGATTCGAGCATCCCAGACCCACCAAGCTCCCCAGGTGGGCTTCCCCCAGATAGATCCGGTCACCAGGGCCACAAATGTTAAGGCTGCCCCCACGGGCGCCAACGCGCGCATTGCGGTGTCTGCCATTTTTATTTTCCAGACAAGGCTCATCAGTCCCGCCGTTGCCATGACGTAATAGCCGGCCAGTGCAACGACCGCCGCAGGCACGTGAATAAAAATAATCCGATAACTATTGCCCTGACGATAGTCAGGGGGCGCGATAAGCAAACCCCAGATACAGCCCACGATTAGTGCCAACAGCACGATGGGCAATAACCACGCGATAGCGCCGTTAGCGAAACGGTAAAACCAGGGAGGCGAACCCATTTTGTGCACAATTGACCACATGCTGTGATTATATCCCGTTCCTGTTCAAAAACACTGTCATTAGGCTTCTAGTGAAATACGTAGCCCAGCCGCAATGGCCAATGGTGCCAAAACACAGCCCGCTGCCGCTAAAGCACCCAGTAAGGCCAACCATGAGTACGGGTCGTAGCCCAACGCTGCCTCCCGCACGGCTGCGGTGCCGAAAATCAATACCGGTACAGTAAGAGGAATTGACAGCAACGACAAAAGCACCCCGCCACGCCGCAGTGCGACAGTGAGTGATGCGGCCACAGCGC
>Ga0206126_10005318_pt1 | contig 11881 bp, 7 predicted proteins | sample Helgoland_Spring_5_FD_148621 | JGI IMG/M metagenome (GOLD analysis project Ga0206126, IMG submission 148621) | Pelagic subsurface seawater microbial communities from Kabeltonne, Helgoland, North Sea - Helgoland_Spring_Bloom_20160412_1 | ecosystem: Environmental > Aquatic > Marine > Epipelagic ...
GATATAAACAACTAGGAAGAGCCGCATTGTGTAATGTAGCTGGATTCCAAAGAGTAATAATCATACGCCTACTGGTTGGATCAGTTTTTAGCAAATGTATTAAATTTTCTAATTGATCATATCCAACTCCAGTGTAATCTGCTTTACAATCCTGATATTCTCCACCGAAATGACGTATGTTAAATCCATAAGTTTCACCCATGTCTCCTTCTGGATATCTTTGAAGACCTCTAGAATCAAGGAACTCACGAGTAGTATTACCATCCCAAATATGAATATCTTTATCAGTTAGGATATTATTGTCTGTTTTTCCACTTAAATAAAACATAAGTTCTTCAAAAATAGCTCTAGTAAATTGCCTTCTAGTCGTTAAAAGAGGAAATGTTTCTGTAAGGTCATATTTCCACATAAATCCAAATAGACTGCGAGTTTTTACAGCAGTGCGGTTACCTCTAGTTTCTGGAAGTTCTGCTAGTTGTTCTAAAACACTTAGGTAAGATAACTCCTCCAAATTCTGCCATCCACCATCCCGTGTCCAGTTAACAAATCTATACCAATAATCGTCACCATCATTTCGCTGAAAATCTGATACACTTTCTCTTAGGAAATTACCGCTTAATAATTTCATAGGGAAATTAGATGTATATTCTACTGTCTTTGGAACATTATACACCTCAGTAGTATATATTCTATCAATTAAATGAGAATAATCCGTTAAAATTTGCGTATAAATAGTTCCCCCACCTATAATAAAAATGTTTTTATCTGTAATATTTTTTAAATAACATTCAAATAATTCGTCTAAACTAGAAAATACTGAAACATTTTCCTGTTGAAACTCTGGTTTCTGTCTTAATTCAGAGGCGTTACTAGAAAGTATAATGTTTGTCCTATTTGGTAATGGTTTAAATTTATCCGGAATAGTTTCCCAGGTTTTCCGCCCCATTACAACAATCCCACCAGTAGTAATACTCTTAAAATTATTTATGTCTCCAGATAGTCTCCACATTAATCCATTATCATCTCCTATTCCACCATTTCTTCTATCATACGCTACAATTACGTTCAGTTTCATTTTAATTAAAAAGACACTGGTTATTTCTTAAGTAAATATTTACTAAATAATGTATCTGATTGGTGATATACAGCAAAAGAATCCTCCATAATTTCGTAATTAAACCACCAGTTGAATGGAATATACAACATTTGACCAGGATAAAGTATTACTTCAATGTATTTTGTTTCTGATAATTTAGAATATTTTAGTAAGTCATCACGGAAGAAATCTATTTGACTCTTATCGCCCTTAGCATATAAAAATTTCCTATTTTTTGGAGCAAATAAGAAAACTCTTCTAACTCCTTTTAATTGTGTAATGAGATATCTGTAATTATATTGTCTAGTAACTGTGTTAGTGACTCCCTTTCCTTCTGACATTACCTTAATAATATTTTTACCATTTAATGGAGCATTATAATAACTGAAATGCTTTTGAATATTACGGTTTAACTTACGTTTCTCAGTTGCCTCTATACTAGAAATAGTGTCTAATGAATATTTTTGTAAATCATGAAAGTTTTGTGTAGTGTTTGTAAATATACTAGGATAACTCTGATCTACCTGCCTTTCAAACTGAATTTTGTTAGGATTCTCCATTTGGAAGATTTCAATATCATTATTAAATCTATTAAGGTATTTCCTCTGGAGATAAACGAATACGCCTAGAATTGCTAGTAATATTAAGAATACTTTTGTAGATAATTTCATTTTTATAATACAAGGTTTTTTATTTCATATTTTTTAACGCTAAATAAAAATAAAAACAATAAAAACAATATAAAGATTACTATGGATTAAGAATCATATTAAAACTAAAAAATGAGCAACAACACAGACACACAGACTAAAACTGATAGAGAACAGACACCAGACCCCGAGCGAGACTACATTGGATACGTCAAGTGGTTCGATGATAGCAAGGGATATGGATTTGTCCGTATCTTAACACCAGGTGACAGATATGAAAACGACGTTTTTGTCCACCAGAGCAATGTTCATCCACAGCGCTCTACATACAGAACTCTTCGTGAAAGTGAAGCAGTTAGATTCAATCTCAGTGTTGAAACTGATGCCAGTGCTACACCACAGGTTGTCGAACTTGTTGGTGTAAATGGTCGTCTTTACTGCGACAGCCGAGTTCGAAGACGCCGAGGAGAAAATTCCGGTGATGGAGAAGGTGAATCTAACGCCGGAGAAGGAACTGGAGAAAACTGGCAGGAGGTAAACACAGGTAAGCCCACTTCTAAGGGTCGTGGAAGAGGTCGTCCTCGTAAATCTGCCCAGTAAATCTATTAATTATATTATTTAAGAGTTAATGTTTGTTTTTATTATATGGACTCCGAAACCATTTGGACTTCTATTTTAATTCCTATTGTTATAGCTCCAATATCATGGATTTTAAGTAAGTGGTATCAAAATACACAACAATTAAAATACGAAAGAGATAAGGAATTATACACTTTACAAAAGGTTGAATACGAACAGTGTTTAAACCTTTTTCTGTACCCTGTATATTTTAAATTGCTTTTGATTTATCAGTTGGATTTTAATGTCCCAGATGATTTTAATTATACAGAAGAATCAACCGAATCATCTGATTCATCTAGTGACCCAGAAGATACTGTAGAAAAGGTTAGATGTATTGGGTATTATAAACGTGAAAGTGGTCAATTGTATAAATGTCGCCAACAAATACCAGTTAATGACATATCTAAAGTATGTAAAAAATGTAGATGGAAATACTCAAAAGAAAAAATAAAGTTAAGGTTAGATTTAGGTTCTTCTATGCCAGAAATTAATAGAAGTCGAACTGAATCGTATATGCGTGTTCAAATGCCCACTGATTTACCAGAATCAAGTGTAATTGAATTAAATGACCATAAAATAGACCGAAGGTTAAGTAAAATGAAATACCTACAAAAATGTATAAATGAGGAATCCATTCGGCAATTAAATAGTGTAATTATTGAACACTACAGAGAAGTAAAAAACCTTATAGAAAATAACATTCACATTATAAAACCAACGGTTAGAGAGAGAAACGTATATGTAAATTTAATTAGATTTATTGAAATAAAGACTATACTAGGATGTAGTGATCGTGAGATTGAACATGATTATGGATATAAAAAAAATTTAGTTACAGTGCTTTCTTTAGTAACCGACACTCTTTATAGAGTCAATGAGAGCTATTCCAGTTTAATATTAAACCCAAAAAATTAATAATTATAAATCAACTGGATTTCCATTTCCATATTTAAAGAACATTTATAATGAATTGATTATTATTCATGAATTTAATTACAGCATTAATTTCACTTGGAAACACAGAGAAAACCCTTAGAGATACAATATTTCAGGATTATTCAAGTGACACTAGACCTTCACCAGATGGAAAACCTCTTAATTTAAATTTCGGTATAGCGTTAAGAGCATTTAATGCTGTAGACCAGGTAGAAGGAATTTTATCTACAAATGTTTGGTTAAGACATTATTGGAATGATATTCATCTGACTTGGAACCCAGAAGATTATAATAATATAACTACAATTGCTGTAAATACTGATCCTGAATTTGAACATAGTATCTGGATTCCAGATATGTATTTATACAATACAGCAGAAAAACCTATGGAAAATTTAGATTACTCCAGAGCAAATTTGTATTTTAATGGAGACATTATTTGGTCTAGACCAGGATTAGTTAAATCAACATGTAGTTTCGATTTGGAATACTTTCCATATGATCGCCAAACTTGTTATTTAAAATTCGGCAGTTGGGTGTATCATAAGTCACAAATGAATATATCAATACGTGACCCACCCGCTATTGACTCCAGTAATTATCAAAAGAGTGAGGGATGGGATGTACTAGATTACAAAGTAAATTATAATGAAATTAAATATTTTTGTTGTCCTGAAATATATCCTGACATAACTTTCTCATTTTACCTACAAAGAAAAAGTGGGTACTATGATTTGAATATTATCATACCTACATATGCCACTGCCAGTTTAATGATTATAAGTCTTTTAGTGCCTTGGGATTCTGGTGAGAGAATATCATTTGCTATTACTGTAATGCTTTCTCTTATAGTTTTCTTACTTATTCTAAGCGAAAGTCTTCCTAAAACTGATGCTCATCCACTGTTGTCAAAAATGTTAATCGGGTTAACCTTTTTTTCATTGTTTGTGGTATTTTTCACAGTAATCATATCAGCACTTTATAGTTATAAAACAAATAGAGATACTCCATTCTTCCAATGTATTAAGTTCGCTAAAGATAATCCTATTACAAAGAGAATTTCAAAAATAAGTAGAAGATTTAGTAATAGAAACTCTACAGTTGAATCTTACGATGTTAATTTAGAGGAAATTGATTGTCCAGAATCAGAAATACAAACTAGAACAACTAGTTATAATTTGGCGAATAATATACATATTTCCACATTAAAAAAAAGAAATAGCAATTTAGACATTTTATCTAATGATGGGACATATATTAGCGATATAACAGAGGGTTCGTGTGAAAACTCTAATGAATCAAAAAAAAGCGTAAAGATGTATAAAAAATTAGCTGCTAAATTAGAATTAATATTCACATTCATATTCTTCGCAAGTTTTATAATATTCAGTTTGTATATGTTCTCATCAGTTCCATATTAATCAATTAAGAGAAAGGACTATCAATAATATTGGTAAATTTAATATATATTGCGTTTTTAACTTTAATATCTGTTTTTTCTTCAGATTGCTGGATAAATGAAGCTTTTTCCTGTCTCAATTCAGTGTGGTGGCGTTCAAATACAGTGTTAATGAAATGGTAGGCCGTCTCAATTTGCTCTAGACTTCTAGCACCAGTAATGATTAGACTTCCACTCTGGAAAATGGCAATTGTAACTTTCTTACACTCACCATTACCTGTTCCAGTGCCATTACCTTTACATGGAACTGTGCAGTAACATTTCCCAGGATATTCCATATTAGCATATTCAGTATTCCAAAAATACTTAGTATTTACACCCGGATAAATACACGGTTCATAACTACTGAAAATCTTGTATTTGTTAACAAGAAGAGAATGTAGCAAAATCCGTTTAATCTCAAATGCCACTTCGTAATCACTATTAATTAGAGCAATTGAATAATTATTCATACCACAATCTTCATTCATAAGTCCTGGATTATTATCGATACTAACAATTTCCTCAGTAAAATTTTTAATTCTATTCAAAATAAGTCTAACTGAAGCTTCTCCGTTTTCAATCTTCTTAATTCCAGTTCCACTAATAGAACCGTTACGGAACAGTTTAATATTATTAAAGAATCCAGATTCGGGTTGAGTAATAATTGTTAGACTATTATAGAATTTTCCCTTCTTGCCAGATTTCTTTGATTGGTTTTTTGGATTAATACCCTTAACATGAATTACGTCTTCGTTTTTGTATTCAATATATCTAATTTCTTCGTCTATTTCCAGATTTTGGGCAAACTTCACGAGGTCAATCTTAAAGGATTTCTCGGGGTTTTCTGCCGCATTTATACCGGATTTGATTGTGTGAGTGGTTATCCTAAGAGGTGAAGGCGCACAATTTGGATAATCTGATTTCTTTAGGTCCATCTCCTTAAATTACTTAAAGAGGTAGTCTTAAATACTTTTCAATTTTATTTATTATTCTTAAAATAATTTAAAGTTTTTTGTTTTCAGTCCAGGTATAAATACAGAGAAGCAAAGATAAAAGAAACCTAAAGAATTACTGGGGATTTAAATGAAATGGACCCATACGAGGTTTTAGGAATTGATAGAAATGCCGATGATAACACTATTAAAAAGGCATATTACAAATTAGCAAAAGAATATCACCCAGATAGAACAGGTGGTGATCCAAAAAAAGGAGAACGTTTTAAAAGTATTAGCACCGCTTATTCTATGCTTACAGATAAGAGTTTTCTGGGAGGAACAGGATTTAGTGGGTTTTCAGGTTACAACTCAAATGCTAAATTCGACTTTAAAAATTTTGAAGGATTAAACATTCCTAATTTACTATCTAATGTTAGAGATAAGTTCTTTAGCGAAGCAAAATTATTCACTAAGTTTTTTAATGAGAAAAATGGAAAGTCTAGAAAACGAGATGAATCTCTTGATATTCTAGTGAATCTAAAAGTTGATTTATATGATATATATTTTGGCACTATACGAAAAGTAAAACTTAATATTAGAAAGAAATGTAGAGAATGTATGGCACTTGGCGTTAAAGTCAATGAAGGTGGCACAATAGACACATGTATCAACTGTAATGGATTAAAAACTATTGAATCACAGCAAGAATTTAATGTGGATACATCAGAAAAGAAAGTGTCTTTTTTTAGAAAAGGTCATGAATCAATAAATAGTCCGGCAGGAGACATTCATTTCCTCATTCATCCAAAAATAGATAAAAAAACAATAGGATTCCCCGAAGAATATCGCGTAATGACTGTGAATTTTTACGATTTATTAATACAAGTTCCCAAGGAAACTAGTAATATAACCAGTGAAATCACGCTTTTTAATTCGGTAATATTAAAATTAGAACCTGAATTTGAAACACACATTTCCAATATGGGACTCATAAGAGATACTATAGATAATCGCGGTTCAGTTACTATTCAACAAGCGCTTTAATTATTCATTTTTCTTTTTAGTAAGGAATTCATATTTCAAATTTAATATGCTTAATTGTTCTTTTAATATTCTTATTTCACTATTTTTTAGTTCTATATCTCTATTGTATTTATGTCTAAGACGACTATTTAAAAAGTGTAAGTCATCGAGTTGGTCTTGGGTTTCTTCTAACTTTTCATTTAATTCGTCTATTTTATATCTAAAACTGTCCTTCATTTTATTTTTTAAATATATACAGCTTATAGCATTTTCAACCTTTCTACTATTTATTTCAAGGGCACCTACAGCCTTTACTATTTTATTTTGGTGACTTTCACTCATAATTTCTAAAGCACTATCACTAAATGACCTGTTAATAACAATAGCATCTTCTGAATCGCTATCTATTATCTCCATATTATTAGTGGTTTGTTCTTCATTAAAAGACAAGTAACTAGTGTAATTCCCCATTCTATACTATAAATAAATATAATATAATATCCTTAAATTAGTAATTGGATTAGAGCCATTCTAACGTATAAACCATTTTCCATTTGTCTAAAATAAGCTGCTCTTGGATCGTTATCAATGCTTACACTGATTTCTTCATTTCTTGGAAGAGGATGCATAATAACTAAATTATTTTTTGCCCTTGTTAGTATTTCCTGTGTTAAATGTAAGTTTTTAGATATAAATTCGCTATCGATGTCGTGACTATTGAATCGTTCTTTTTGAATACGAGTCATATAAATAACATCCGTTGTAGAAATTACATCGTTAATACTATTAAATACATTATAACTTATATTTCGTTCATCTAAATATTGAAGTGTGTTTGCGTCTAAACTCAATTCACTTATACTTACAAAATTAAAGGTTACGTCATAATTAGTCAATAACCGTGTTAATGAATGAACTGTTCTACCATATTTTAAGTCACCTACAATACTAAAGTTTAACTTATTGACTGTGCCTCTTTCCTCTCTTATAGTGAAGATATCTAGTAATGCCTGTGTTGGATGTTCTCCATCTCCATCTCCAGCATTAATTATTGGTATTTTTATTTTCTTTTGAAGTTCATGTAAAGAACCACATACACTTGTTCTTATTATAATCAGGTCACAATAACACTCGATACATTTAAGTGTATCATACAATGTTTCCCCCTTTTTACTAGAAGAACTACTTCCATTAAGAGTTAAAATATCCCCTCCTAACTTTTGAACAGCTACGGAAAATGACCCGAATGTTCTTGAACTAGGTTCTTCAAAATAAAGCCCCACTGTTTTTCCACGAAGTATGTCTAGTTTCCCATGCTTCTTAATTCCTTGCTTTAATGATGAAGCATTCTTAAATATCATACGTAAATTATTTCTATTTAATTGTGTGGTGTCCAGTAAATTATTGAATTTAAATTCATTCTTGTTTCTCATAATAAGGTTTATATTGTTAGATTTATCGCTATTAACTGGAATATTAATGTATCTTTCTGTGGTTTTAAGGTCACAATCACCTATTAATTTTGATTTTTTGTAATATCCTACTATACTCTCAGTGTATAACTTAACACATTTAACATTAATAATAATATCTACAGAATAATCAATTGAAAGTCTTCTTATAAAATAACCATCTGTTTTTTTCTTTTGTCTAGTTTTGTTTGGAATAGACACATTTATAACTAATCCAAAAAAACCATTCTTGATTTTATCATTAATCTCGTCATACTCAATGGGAGCAATTTTTATTTGTTTTTCGCTATAATAATTAGCTGTTCCATTCGTTCCATATAATTTAAATCCGTTTTCTTCTAATAGTTTTACAGATGGAATTAACTCTTTCTTATCTGCGTATCCACCAACTGACACCAAAACATTACATTTATTCATTATTTTAAATCCAGTTGCTGCTAAGGCTTTTAAATATGCCTCGTTATGATTATTACCAAAACAGGCAACTTCCCCAGTTGATAACATCTCAACACCTAACCTATTATCAGCATTTGCTAACCTATTAAACGAGAATTGTGGAACCTTTACTCCTACGTACTGTTCTTTACGGTTTTTTATTTCATAAGGAGCGCCTATCATAATTTTTGTTGCGGTTCTAATAAAATTTATATCTTTTACTTTTGATACAAATGGAAATGAACGCGATACTCGCAAGTTACACTCAATTACCTTAATTGTATTGTTTTTTGCTATATATTGTATATTAAATGGACCATCGATTTCTAATTTCTCTGCTATTTTCCTCGTGTTAGTGAGTAACAAATTCTTAGTTATTTCATTAATATTCTTAGCGGGTAATATAAGAGAAGCATCACCACTATGAACACCAGCATCTTCCACATGCTCTGAAATTGCCCACAGTTTAAGTTCGCCTTTATCAGCTACAGCATCTACCTCTATTTCTTTAGCTCCTGTAATAAATTTACTAATTACTACTGGAAAATCATTTGAAACTATCACATTCTCTAAATATTCAACCATTTCAGTTTGGGAATATATCACAGACATCATAGCACCACTAAGAACATATGAAGGACGAATAAGACATGGATATCCTACTTCATCGCAGAATTCTTTTGTTGAAGATTGGTTTGTTAATTCGCGCCATTCCGGTTGGTCAATACCTATCTGGTCTAACATTCTGGAAAACTTGAAACGATTTTCGGCATTATCTATATTTTCGGCACTGGTTCCTATAATTTTCACACTTTTTCTGTGGAGACTCATCGCTATATTATTTGCTACTTGACCTCCCATTGAAAGAATTATACCACGACAGTTTTCAAAGTTATAAATATCCATAACTGATTCAAATGATATTTCATCAAAGTAAAGCCGATCTACCTCATCATAATCGGTGCTTACAGTTTCCGGATTGTAATTAATCATTACAGTCTTATATCCTTGATTTCTAAGTTCGCGGACACAATTTACAGCACACCAATCAAATTCTACACTGCTTCCTATTCTATAGACACCAGAACCCAATACAATAATTGTTTCTTCATCAAATGTAATGTCATTGTAGTCTCCATTATATGTCAAATACAGGTAATTAGTAAAACATGGATATTCAGCGGCAACAGTATCCAACTGCTTGACCACCGGTTTAATTAAGTAATTTTCTCTCAAATCACGAACATATATTTCGGTTTTCTTTAACATCTTACTAATTTGATAATCAGAGAAACCTATGCGTTTAGCCCTATAGAGTAACTTTTTACTTATTTCTTCATCTATTGATAAATCTTCCAATGTTTTCTGCATTTCAATGATTTTCCACATTTTCTTCAAATACCACTTATCTATACGTGTTAAATCATACATTTCATCTACTGTATATTGACCACTATAGAAACTGTTAGCTATTGAATTAATCCTTTCATTATTTGGGTTTCTTAGTTCATCTTCACTACTTTTCCATTCGCGGTCAGTTCCATAAAATCCCAGAATATTATCATTAGCCATTCTCAATGATTTTTGAAATGCTTCTTCAAATGACCTGGAAATACTCATTACTTCGCCTACACTTTTCATAGAACTTCCCAATTTGTCATTAACCATTGGGAACTTACGTAGGTCCCAGCGTGGAATTTTAACCACACAATAGTCTAAACTAGGTTCATAACAAGCTGTTAAACGAGTAATTGAATTTTTAATTTCAAGGAGTGAATATCCAAGTGATAATTTAGCTGCTATATATGCCAAAGGATAACCTGTTGCCTTTGATGCCAAAGCACTGGAGCGTGACAACCTAGGATTTACCTCTATAATGTAATACTTGCTTGATTCGGGGTCTAGGGCATATTGAATATTACACTCACCTATAACACCTAGTCTTCTAATTACTTTGAATGCTACTCTTCGCAAACAGTTATATTCTTTATCAGTAAGTGTTTGTGAAGGAGCTACTACAATAGATTCACCAGTATGAATTCCCAATGGGTCAATATTTTCCATATTACAAACACTAATACAGTTGTCATAGGAATCGCGAACTATCTCATACTCTAATTCTTTCCAACCCTTCAAACTTTTGTCTATAATAACATGCTTGTTTCCATTAAATGCCACATTGAGAATTTCGGTCATTTCTTCTAAATTATTGGCAAATCCTGATCCTAATCCACCAAGAGCAAAACTACTACGAATTAAAAGTGGAAACCCAATTTCCTTACTAAATTCAACTGCCTCTTCGTGACTGCTGATAATTCTACTTGGTGCGGTGTATTCTCCTATTTCCTCTAATATATTTTTAAATCTCTCTCGGTCTTCGGAATCAACTACTGTTTGTAATGATGAACCTAAAATTTTAATACCATCTAATGCTCCTAATTCGTGTAATTTAATTCCACAATTCAAGGCAGTTTGTCCACCAAATGATAGTGAAATACCATCTGGATTTTCTTTATCTATTACTTGTTTAACATATTCTGGTGTGACTGGTAAATAATAGATTTTATCCGCTAATCCCTTTGAGGTTTGGATTGTAGCAATATTAGGATTTACTAGTATTACTTCAATACCTTCTTCTTTAAAAGCCTTTATTGCCTGTGAGCCAGAATAGTCAAATTCACCGGCTTGACCAATACTTAATCCACCTGAACCTAGAATAAGAATTTTCTTAATTTTATCTATTGTATCTACTTCGACTTTTACTTTTTCATAAATTTTGTCTCTTACATTAAATGGTTTCTTACATCTATCAATAAAAATTTTAAATAAGAATTGTGTATCAGTTGGTCCTGCTCTAGCTTCTGGATGGAATTGAACTGAAAAAAATGGTTTTTCAATATGAATTAAACCTTCATTACTATTGTCATTACTATTTACAAAAAGTTCTTTCCATTTAGAATCTTCTTTTAATAATACTTCAAATCCATGATTTTGAGAAGTAATATAGCATTTTTTTGTTCCCACTAAATTACAGGGAATATTGTGCCCTCTATTTCCATACTTCATTTTCCCAATAGTAGCACCTGAAGCCAAACCTATTAACTGGTGTCCATAACAGATACCAAATACTGGAATGTTAGAATTAATAGAGAATATTTCTTTTAGTTGCTCTACAATTCCTACTGAATCTTCTGGATTTCCAGGTCCATTACTAATAAAAATGCCGTTGTATTTCTCTGCTAGAACTTCATTAACAAATCTGTAACTTGTAT
>Ga0206126_10005323_pt1 | contig 11870 bp, 10 predicted proteins | sample Helgoland_Spring_5_FD_148621 | JGI IMG/M metagenome (GOLD analysis project Ga0206126, IMG submission 148621) | Pelagic subsurface seawater microbial communities from Kabeltonne, Helgoland, North Sea - Helgoland_Spring_Bloom_20160412_1 | ecosystem: Environmental > Aquatic > Marine > Epipelagic ...
CGGGCTGGCGGCGAGCAATAATAAGAATACAGGCTTCATCGATATCGACTTCCATCTCATCAACTAACTGCTCTTCCCTAATCACCTCTTCGGCCAATTTGCTGTCTGCATCACTGACCGCACGGATCGCATTTTGTAGCTGCTGCTCGACCTTGCCACCCATCTCCATAAGACGGGTACGAATCTCTTCAAGCTCGTCGTCGAACTGCTTCATGTAATGATTTTCGAACTTCATTTTGTCCATATTGCTCCCCTTACTTCCTGTCTATTAATTCTAGCCGAAACGGCCAGTAATATAAGCTTCAGTTAACCGGTGGGCAGGCATAGTGAATACCTGCTCGGTTGGGTTTACCTCAATCAAACGACCGAGATGGAAATAGGCTGTGCGGTGAGACACTCGTGCCGCCTGCTGCATCGAGTGAGTCACTATGGCAATAGTGAAATTTTGGCTTAGCTCTTCGATCAGCTCTTCGATTTTTGCCGTGGCAATTGGATCCAGTGCCGAACAGGGCTCATCCATCAGAATCACTTCGGGGCTAACCGCAATGGCTCTAGCAATACAGAGTCGCTGTTGCTGACCACCAGAGAGACCGGTACCCGCCTGATGTAAACGCTCTTTAACCTCATCCCAGAGGCTGGCTTTGCGCAGGCTTTTTTCAACGATTTCATCCAGATCCACACGGCTATCGGCCAGTCCGTGTAACTTTGGGCCATAGGCGACATTGTCGTAGATCGATTTTGGAAATGGATTTGGCTTCTGAAATACCATGCCCACTCTGGCACGCAACTCAACCACATCGAGCTTTGGCGCATAGAGGTCTTCACCGTCCATGCAGATTTTTCCCTCTACCCGACAGCCTTCAACCGTATCATTCATACGATTCAACGAGCGCAGGAACGTTGACTTACCACAGCCCGACGGGCCAATCATCGCAATCACTTCATTCTTGGCAATATCCACACTCACGTCGTGAATCGCCTGTTTGTCTTCGTAGAAAACATTGACGTTGCGCATGCTCATCTTTGGCTTATCAGTAAAACACTTGCCCACGGTAGCTTCATTATCCGAAACTTCGAGAGTCTGCATAGCTTCAGGCTTTGCTCCCTTCACAGGGCTGGCTGCGTCAGTTGAGGTGCTTGGATTCGAGGTGCTTGGATTCGAGGTGCTTGGATTCATAGTCTTATCCTTTCTACCAGCGACGTTCGAGGCGCTTTCGCAACCACACAGCTGATGTATTCATAATAATTAAAAAGCTCAACAACACCATAATCGCGGCTGAGGTTTTTTCGATAAATGCTCGCTCCGGACTATCTGCCCAGAGGAAAATTTGCACCGGCAATACAGTCGCTGGATCGCTAAAACCACCAGGAATATCGACAATAAAGGCGACCATACCGATCATTAGTAGCGGTGCAGATTCACCTAACGCCTGAGCCATACCAATAATCGCGCCGGTCAACATGCCGGGCAAGGCCAAGGGCAACACATGATGGAGAACCATCTGATACTTCGACGCACCCATGCCCAGTGCCGCTTCACGTATTGATGGCGGCACTGACTTAATCGCCGCACGGCTGGTAATAATAATAGTTGGCAACGTCATCAGGGTTAGCACTAAACCACCGACGATGGGCACAGACCTTGGAATATGGAAAAAATTAATAAAAATCGCCAAACCGAGCAGCCCGAAAATGATCGACGGCACAGCAGCCAGATTATTAATGTTTACTTCAATAAAATCGGTCCAGCCATTTTTTGGCGCAAACTCTTCAAGATAGATTGCTGCGGATACACCGATGGGAAACGATAACAGCAAGGTGAGAATCAAAGTCAGCAATGAACCCATAACTGCACCGCGTATACCCGCCTGCTCAGGCTCTCTGGAATCACCGCGAGTAAACAGGTTGCTGTTGAACTGCAATCGAATCTTGCCCTCATCATGAAGCTCATGAATCCAGGTCACTTGCTTGTCGGACAGCCTCGCCGCGTAGGGCTCACCATCCAACCATGATTTATAGTAGGTGTCGATATCATCATCTGTTAACACCCATATAGTCTCTGAGGTACCGAGTAAAAGTGGGTTAGCCAGCAATCTATCTTTAAGGTCAAAGCCAGCGCCATTGCTCACCAACTTATATAAGTTACGCTTATCCTTGCGACCAGAAACATCTGGAAACTGGTTACGTAGGGCCACTTTGGGAATGGCTTGCCAATCCCCAAGCATTAATTGCTCTGGATCCGTTAGATTATTAATGCCGATCAAATCCTGATCGTAATTAACCTCAAGCTGCATATAGGTTATTCGAAAAGCGCCATGACCTTTGCTGATAATATCGGTAAATAAAACTGCAACAGCAGCTAAACCGATTAACACAGCGACGAGACCGTACCAGCGGAAACGCTTTTCTGCACGGTTACGGCGGTTCAGGGATTTCCTGATTTTCTCTAAATTATTAACTGGCTTACTCATACTGCTCTCGATATTTCTTAACTATATGCAGGGCGAAAATATTTAGTAACAGGGTCACACTGAAGAGCATCAACCCAAGAGCAAAAGCAGCGAGAGTTTTAGGACTATCAAATTCTTGGTCACCGGTTAACAGCGTAACAATTTGTACGGTCACTGTTGTCACCGACTCCAACGGATTGGCGGTCAACCTCGCCGCCATACCGGCAGCCATAACGACAATCATGGTTTCGCCAATGGCTCTTGAAACAGCCAACATAATGCCACCGACAATACCCGGCAGTGCTGCGGGGATAATGACACGACGTACGGTTTCAGACTTGGTAGCACCCATGGCTAAAGAGCCATCGCGCATAGACTGCGGCACGGCGGTAATCACATCGTCAGCAAGCGATGAGATAAAGGGAATAATCATCACCCCCATAACACCACCGGCTGCTAGGGCACTCTCTGAGGATACTGACAAACCAAAACTGGCACCTAGATCACGAAGAAAAGGCGCTACCGTCAAAGCGGCGAAAAATCCATAAACTACAGTCGGAATACCTGCCAACACTTCAAGCGCTGGCTTAACGTAACTGCGTACGGTTTTATTCGCGTATTCAGCGAGGAAAATAGCGGACATCAAACCAACCGGCACAGCAACTATCATCGCGACAGCAGATATCAGCAGGGTTCCCACAAACAGAGGCACTGCGCCAAAGCTGCCGGAGGATCCTACCTGATCTTCACGGATTGCCGTCTGCGGGCTCCAGTCCAAACCAAATACAAAATCGAAAAATGGGACGGAACGGAAAAACTGTATCGATTCAAACATCACCGAGAAAACAATACCAATAGTGGTAAAAATCGCTAGACAGGCGCAGGCGAGCAAGAGGTTTTCAGCAACACGTTCAACGACTGGGCGAGCTCGAAATAGCTGCGCTGTGCGCGACCAAGCCCAGGTCAACCCCACCAATGAAAGGGTGAGTATCAGCGCGGTCAACGACCAACGTGAGATCACTCTAAGATTAATCATTTGATCTGCGGCAGCAATCAGCGCTGAGTTCTCAGCAGTGCGCGGCAAAATGCCATCAGCGATGTTGGCAATTTTATTCAGTAGCAGGTTGTAACTAGCCGCATCTGTTGGAGCATCTATGTCAGGTAAAGCGTCCATCACCATGCTGTTAATCAGCAGATCATCAAAGACCAACCATAGACTCAACAGGATCAGTGACGGCAGCGCACACCAGATTGCAGCATGGAATCCGTAGTAAGAAGGCAGGGAGTGCAGATGGCGAATACCACCCAGCGGCTTGGCAATTGCCAATGAGCGCCCACGCCCGAGATAGAAGGCAAAACAGCCCAATCCGAGTATTAAAAAAAGAATATTTGTCGCTTGCATATTGCTGGCAGAATCTCGTCAGATAAAAAAACAGCCCGGCTTATTCAGCCGGGCCGTACTGTGACAACTTCTGAGCATTATTTCAATGCTTCTTTGCCTGTCATAGGCACTAAATTTCTAGTGTTTGCAGCCATCACCTTGCGCTCGGCATCTGGCAGCGGGATCATACCTTTCTCAGCAAGATATCCCTCTTCGCCCCAAGCCTTCTCGCTAGCGAACTCATTGAGGAAACCTTGGATACCAGGAACAACACCTACGTGGGCTTTCTTAACATAGAAGAACAGCGGACGTGATACCGGGTAAGACTTGTCAGCAATTGACTCAAAGGTTGGCTCAACTGATTCAATCTGTGAACCCTGAACCTTGTCGGCATTCTGGTCGAGGAAGCTAAAGCCAAATACACCAAGGGCAGCCGGGTTTGCTTCAAGCTTCTGAACGATCAGGTTATCGTTTTCACCAGCTTCGATGTAGCGACCGTCTTCACGTACTGTGTGACAGATAGCCTTGTAGGCGCTCTTATCTTTCTTTTTAAGGGCAGCAATCCAGGCAATCTTCTTACAGCCACCTTCCATTGCCAACTCGGCGAATGCATCGCGAGTACCAGAGGTTGGCGGTGGGCCAAGTACTTCAATGGCAGTGTTGGGCAGTGAAGCATTAACCTGCTTCCAAGTGCTGTACGGGTTATCGACCAGCTCGCCTTCTTTTTCGCCGGGAACCTGAGCAGCCAGCGCAAGGAAGATATCCTTACGGGTAAGCTTCATTGGCGCTACCTTTATAGAGTTAGCAATAACGATACCGTCATAACCAATCTGAACTTCAATAATCTCTTTAACGCCATTGCTCTGGCACAGCTTGTACTCAGAAGCCTTCATACGACGTGAAGAGTTAGTGATATCCGGGTAGTTGGTGCCAACACCGGAGCAAAATAATTTCATGCCGCCGCCAGAACCCGTAGATTCGATTTTTGGAGTAGGCTTGCCACTGGCACGACCGTAACGCTCAGCAACGACAGTTGAAAAAGGGTATACAGTTGAAGAACCTACAACTTCAATGCTGTCACGAGCCATTGCAGATGATGTAGCTGTTATTGAAGCCACTGTGAATAAGATGGCTGTGATTATTGTACGTTGGGTCATATAAACCTCCACATTCAAGCACGGTAATGTGCTGTTGATTAAACTAACTTTGATGACGGAAATGAGGATATTGAAGTTATATGACACAAATATGACAGAGGGCCCTGAAATAACAATTTATGTAATTTTTATGAATTTATTATGTATATTTTATGACTGTCATATGAATGTCATATTTAATACATAGAGTTGTCATGTGGCTGTCATATTTCAGCCTTGGTTTCTAACCATATAATTGTCAACTGACTTTAAAATTTGGGGAATTTGTATGAAAAAATTACTACTTAGCGCCGCTATCGCTTCAACTATGGGTTTTGCTTCTCATGGTTTTGCCGCCGGCCCTATCGACGGTACTGTTTACGGTAAAGTAAATGTCTCTCTGGTAAATGCAGACGACGGCAGCAACGATGAGTGGAAGCTGAACAGCAATGCTTCTCGTCTTGGCGTTAAAGGAAAGAGCGAAATCGCTGAAGGTCTTACACTTGTATACAAGGCTGAATTTGAAATCTGTGTCGACGATGGCGACTGTAAAGGTCAAACCTTTACCCAGCGCAATATTATGGGCGGCATCAAAGGCTCTTTCGGTACAGTGTGGGCGGGCAAGCACGACACCCCGACCAAACTGGCACAGAGCAAGATCGATCTGTTCAATGACCTTGAAGGCGATATCAAGAATACCTTTGAAGGCGAGAACCGCGTTTCCAATATCGTTGCCTACAGCTCACCAGAAATCAACGGCTTCAACTCTACAATTGCCATGATTCCCGGTGAAGATGCCGATAACGGCAACGACGGCCTGGCTGACGGCGTATCTTACTCTGTAAGCTACAAACAAGACGACCTGTATCTCGCCCTTGCTGGCGATCAGGATGTTGACGGCCAGGATCTAATGCGCGCTGTTGCTCAGTACAAGGTAGACGCTCTGAAGCTAGGCTTTATGTACCAGCAAAATGAAAATGATGCCGGCACAAAAGATGAGTCAGGTTACTTTATCAGCGCAGCCTACAAGCTCGACAGCGCTATTACCTTGAAAGCACAGTTTGGCTCTATTGAAGATGATGCCGACGGCGATGAAGAGGAAACTTTCTCTCTGGGTGCTGACTACAAGCTGGCTAAAAGCACTAAGCTGTATGTTTTCTACACTGATAACACAGACTCATCAGTGGGTTCTGCGGACTCAGAAAACAGCGCATTTGGTCTGGGCATGGAACACAAGTTCTAAGCTCAATGCGCTGACAATGCATTAATAATGCAATGCGTAAAAAAGGGTGCCTCGGCACCCTTTTTTTATATCTGAAAATTGTTGTTAGCTTGTAAGTCTAGTCTATTATTTTAGCTTATTGAGACACCGGCAGCCGGCAGATAAATTCCGCACCCTGCCCCAATCTGCTATTGATAGTCAGCTGCCCACCGCAGCGTCCCAACGCGTGCTTCACAATTGCCAGACCCAAACCTGTGCCACCGGTATCGGAATTACGACTGCTATCACCGCGATAAAAACGCTCAGTGAGTCGCGGAATCTCCATCGGATCTATACCCTTGCCACTGTCCTTGACCGAGATATTAATAAAGCCCCCATAGCTGGTCACAGTGACCGCAACAGATGCCCCATCCGGATTGTGGCGCACCGCATTAAAGACCAGATTGCCCAACACACTGCGGATATCCTTGGGGTCAGCCTCAACACTAACCGCCTCGGGGCAGTTGAGAGTTATTTTATGCTTACCATTACTGAGCAACTCAGCTTCAGCGACAATCTCTTTAAGTAGATCCGCCAGACCTACCGTTTCAAAAGCCGGCTTCTGGTCATCGGCTTCCAGTCGGGAAATCATAATTAGGTCGTCAGCCAGAGACTGCATACGATCGACCTGCTCAGACATCTGGGCATACGCCTTGCCGGAAATCGGATTGTCCGAAGGCATAAGCTGCAGGGTTTCCAGATAACCGCGCATCACCGTCAGTGGTGTGCGCAACTCATGGGAAACATTGCCAACAAATTCTTTGCGCAACTGCTCAAGGCCGTCGAGACGGCTTATATCAGTAACCACCAGAACAATTTCATCGGCACCAAAGTATGAGGCGGCAAATTGCTGCATAGTGCCGGTGGGACTGGAAGTGTTCAGCTTGAGAGCGCCAACAAATTCTTTCTGGGTGATATAACTGACAAAAGCCGGGTCGCGAATTAAATTTGTCACTGCGCTGCCGCGATCAACAGAGCGCAGACCCAACAGCTTTGCCGCAGAGCTATTCCACCAGTCTATGGTCAGATCACTGCGCAAGACCAAAATACCTTCGCCCAGGGCTTCAGTTAGCCGGGTGACTCGATTAATGGTGCGGCGCATTTTTTCCTGGGTGCGGCGATGGCGGCGGCGCTGGCGATTTAACGTATCGCTAATTTCGCCCCAGACACCGTCGGTGTCCGGAGGAGTGCCGCGCATACCTTTATCGATCCAGCTGAATATCAGATTGATTATGCGGAAGGTCCAGAGTACGTAGATAACGACTCCGGCGAGAAATAATTCAAAGGGAGCGCCGAGGCTCAGACCAAATAACAGGGAGAACAGGCATACCAATACCACACGCCATATCTCTGTATGCATTCCCGGTCGCAACGAATTTACACCCTCTATTAAGCATTTTTTAGCTGGGCTGAAAAACGGTAGCCTGCTCCGCGCACAGTCTGCACATAGTTTTCATGTCCTGCAACCGAAATTGCTTTGCGCAGACGACGAATATGAACATCCACCGTTCGCTCATCGAGGTAGACATTGCCTCCCCAGACATAATCGAGAATCTGGTCGCGGGAGTAAACTCGTTCTTGATGAGTGAGAAAGAATTGCAAAAGCCGGTATTCGGTGGGACCCAGATTAATCGCCTGATCAGCAATACTCACCCGGTGTCCAATTGGGTCAAATACCAGCTGACCTATAGAGATAGGCTCCTGAAGCTCTTCACGGCCAACGCGTCTAAGAACGGCCTTGACGCGGGAAATCAACTCGCGCGGAGAAAAGGGTTTGGGAATAAAGTCATCAGCGCCGGCATCAAGACCGGAAATTTTGCTATCTTCCTCAGCTTTGGCGGTAAGCATAATCACCGGAATTCTGGCGGTCAGATCATCGCGCTTTAGGCGGCGCAATAACTCCAGCCCTGTGGTGCCAGGCATCATCCAATCCAGCAAGACCAGATCAGGTTGTTTATCAATTATCGCGGCGTGAGCCTGTTGCGCATTCTCTGCATCCAATACATTAAAATCTGCCGCTTCCAGTGCTATACACAACATATCTCGAATCGCCGCTTCGTCATCGACGATTAAAACCGTATGCTTCGGCATGGTAATAACCTTATCATTCATTTATAGACGACTCATTTAATGGCGAATGTATGACATAAATATGACAGCTAACATTATCCGTAAAGAGTGTAAGGCGATCTTTTGTTTTTACAACCGGATTTTCCCGCTGTACAGCAGAGAGTCGATATTTAGGACTCATTCGCGCATAATGGCGCCCTTTAAAGTAACACTGACTAAAACTACTTTTTAAAACCACTTTTTAAAACAACCTTTTTACAAGCTACCAGGAACGAACAATGACAATTAAAGAAAATAGCGCCGTAAGTTTTCATTACTTATTGACTGATGATGCAGGCCAGGAAATCGACAGCTCTGCAGGCAAAGACCCATTGGCTTATCTGCATGGAGCAGGCAATATTATTCCCGGATTGGAAAATGCACTTGAAGGTAAATCAGCTGGCGACCAGCTAAACGTTGCCGTTACTGCTGAAGAAGGCTACGGCCCAGTTCAGGAAGAGCTGATTCAGGACGTGCCACGCACTGCTTTCCAAGGTGTTGAGAGCATTGAGATTGGCATGCAGTTTGAAGCGCAAACTGGTCAGGGCGGAGCCGTTCCTGTAACCGTTACCGCGGTTACTGATGAGACTGTTACTGTCGATGGCAACCACCCTCTGGCAGGAAAGGCCCTTAACTTTGATGTCACTATCGCAGATGTGCGCGAAGCAACGGCAGAAGAACTTGAGCACGGCCATGTTCACGGCGTTGGCGGACACCAGCACTAAGCTGTCTAGTAAAAAGCTCTCTAGTAAAAAGCTGTCTAGTAAAAAACTGCTCGAATAAAAAGCCAGCCAAAAAAAAAGGCCACCTTTCGGTGGCCTAAAATGGGAGGAGAAGTACGATTTAAACTTTGGGTGTTGAATACCTTTAATAAAACTTTTTAGTCGGGCTATTTAGTCGAGCTCTCTAATCAAGCTTTTTAGTTGAACCCTTTAGTCAAGCTTTTTAGTCGAACCCTTTAGTCAAACATGGGAGAAAATTCGCTGACCGCAACACAGGCGCCAAGTCCACAGCCAATGCCTATGCTGGTCCAAAAATCTGCGCCGTAGGCGAAAATGCCAATCATTAAAAACAAACTGGCAATACCTAAAACATTCATTGATGATTCCTCTTTGCTATTTACTTAAAGCTCTTGATGGAAAGCTCTTTATTAAGAGCTCTGTATCTATAGCTCTAAATAGAAAGTTCATTGAAATCGTTTTATTCGGTGATTTCTCACGAGCTGTTCGCAGTTTTAATGTTCGCCGGTTCTCAAATAGCCCTGCGTGACAGAATATTGTGAGCTGTGTCGACAAAAGTTGCTGAGTCACACTGCTGTAATAAAACTGTAGTAAAAGTTCAGGCCATAACAAAAAGTCAACCAACAGAGATTTAAAAAACCTATGACTATCAGAATCGGAATTAACGGCTTTGGCCGCATGGGCAGACTATCCTTACGCGCTGCGTGGCACTGGGACAACTTTGAAATTGTCCATATCAACGAAGTCGCCGGCGATGCCAAGAGTGCAGCACATCTTTTAAAATACGACTCGGTGCACGGCACCTGGGACGAAGAGATCAGCTCAACTGAGGGCAGCTCATCAATTCAGATTGGCGATCGCAGCATTAGCTACTCGCAAAATAAAAATATCGAAGATACCGACTGGTTCGGTGTGGATATGGTGATTGAGTGCAGCGGTAAATTTAAATCTCAGCAACTTCTGGCACCCTATTTTGATCAGGGCGTTAAAAAAGTTGTGGTCTCCGCGCCGGTAAAGGATGGCACCTTAAATATCGTCATGGGCGTTAACGATGACCAGTATCAGGATCAAGCCATAGTTACCGCCGCCTCCTGTACCACCAACTGTCTGGCGCCGGTTATCGATGTACTGCAGAAAACCTTTGGTATTAAACATGGCGCTATAACCACCATTCACGATATTACTAACACCCAGAGTATTCTCGATGAGTACCACAGCGATTTACGCCGATCCCGCGCCAGCAGTATGTCGCTTATTCCGACCAGCACAGGCTCTGCCACTGCTATCACCGAGATCTTCCCTGAGCTAAAGGGTCGTTTAAATGGTCTGGCGGTTCGTGTTCCTCTGGCTAATGCTTCCCTAACTGACTGCGTTTTTGAGCTCGAACAAGATGTCACCGCTGAAGAAGTGAACAGTGCGCTAAAAACAGCTGCAGAAGGGCGACTAAAAGGCATTCTGGGTTTTGATGAAATACCGCTGGTATCGGTGGATTACACCAACGATAAACGCTCGGGAATTGTCGATGGCCTATCGACCATGGTTATTAACAACTCACAGGTCAAAGTACTTATCTGGTATGACAATGAAGTGGGTTACGTCAATCGCATGATGGAGCTGGCCGCCAAGGTTGCCGCTTCTATAAAAGACTAAAACAGGCTGCCGGCTAAATGCTTGAGCTTAAATCTGCAACCACCCAATACGTTATTGTCACTCTAAATTATTGGGCCTTTACACTCACCGATGGCGCACTGCGGATGTTGGTGGTGCTGTTTTTTCATGGGCTTGGCTTTAGCCCTCTTGAGATCGCAGGTCTATTTTTACTCTATGAATTCTTTGGCATGGTCACCAACCTACTCGGCGGCTGGCTGGCGACGGCGATTGGGTTAACCATCACCATGCAACTGGGACTGGCACTGCAGATCGTCGCCCTGTGTATGCTGCTGGTCGACAGCTCGATGCTCAGCGTAGCCTATGTCATGGTTGCTCAAGCACTCTCGGGTATAGCCAAAGACCTGAATAAAATGAGTGCCAAAACCAGTATTAAATCTCTGGTTGCCGACGACAGTCAAAACCGACTTTACCGTTGGGTGGCAATGCTGACCGGCTCAAAGAACGCGCTTAAGGGGCTTGGCTTTTTCCTCGGCGGCTGGCTGCTGGCAGTGGTCGGCTTTCAAGGTGCTGTTGGCATTATGGCGGCACTGTTATCCGCAGTGTTTGTATTGAGCCTGATACTCTTAAACCGCAGCACTGGGATAGCTAAACAGCGCAGTAAATTTACCGAGCTGTTCTCCAAAAGCGCGGCTATTAATCGCCTTAGTGCCGCACGGTTTTTTCTGTTTGGCTCCAGAGATATCTGGTTTGTCGTTGCTCTGCCGGTGTTTTTGCAGAGTGAATTGAGCTGGAGCTATACCCAGGTCGGCAGCCTATTAGCCGTCTGGATTATTGGCTATGGCGCTATGCAAGCTCTGGCACCCAAGGTCACCGAGGCATCGGGAAAGACTGCCTTTGAGTGGGTAGCGGCGATCTGCTTACTTCCAGCGCTTATAGCTATAGGCCTCTATCTAGAGTGGAACACTGAACTACTCATAATCGCTGGGCTGCTAATATTTGGCGCACTGTTTGCCATCAACTCATCGGTTCACTCCTACCTGATTGTCTCCTATGCCCGTGAAGATGGCGCCTCTGTGGATGTTGGGTTTTACTATATGGCCAACGCTGCAGGTCGATTGGTCTGCACTCTGCTATCCGGATTGATTTACCAACATTACGGTCTGGCTGCCTGCCTGATTGGCT
>Ga0206126_10005332_pt1 | contig 11863 bp, 23 predicted proteins | sample Helgoland_Spring_5_FD_148621 | JGI IMG/M metagenome (GOLD analysis project Ga0206126, IMG submission 148621) | Pelagic subsurface seawater microbial communities from Kabeltonne, Helgoland, North Sea - Helgoland_Spring_Bloom_20160412_1 | ecosystem: Environmental > Aquatic > Marine > Epipelagic ...
AGCGAGACTTGGCAATAAACTCTTGGTAGGGGGTGGGCAGTAAGTTACTCATCAATTTTGCTCCAATTCTTACAGCAAACCGTCTTCTTGGTCTGCTTTTGCTAACTGATCTAGAGATTTTGTCTGTCTTATAACTTGTCGCATACGAGCATCAAACATTGCTTGAGGAACGTGACTTACAATATGCCGATCTTGTAACAGCCACAAACCATCTGTACCGTAGTCTAGTGTATAGCCCTTCGACTGTTCATCTACTCTGAGTGCCTCTAGTTCGTTAGATAACTCGACAATCCTCTCAGCAGCCTCTAGGTAGAGGTTTCCTTCGGGCTTGTCTTCGTCTTCGGGGAAGACTGTCTCCCAACTCGTAAGCCTGTCTACAAGCCTTTTATCACACCGATACATCAAACAAATCATCCAGCTTTGGTGGTTGGTAGTTAGGGCCTTTTAGCACTTTGCCATCGTCTCGGTAAAGAGGTTTTCCATCAGGCCCCAGCTTAGACATGTTTGACTCATGCACTCGGTTAAACACTACATCTAGGGGTAGACCAAATGCTACGGCTGTTCCATGCACTACATACAGTAGGTCAGCTAACTCTTTAGTGAGCGCTACTTTGTTGATGACTGGCCTAAATAACTCTTGGGAGACTTCCTTAGCCTCCTCCATTATGAGACGTTGACGTAGCATAGCAGTCTCTGTGTCAGGCTCTTGGTCGTATACTTGGTCCATAGCCTTAGTAAAGGCTGACACAAGCTCATGCTTGGTGACGTGTTTAATCATTCGTCTTCCTGCTCTGCTCCAAAGATTGACATAAGGCCAATCACCACACCTAGCATGAAGTTAGAGATGGCAATGGTCAAACCTAGAACAACACCAGTACCTACGATAATGAAGGGGGCCATAAGACCCACTAATACTGCCATGTTAATTATCTGCTCTAAGCTAATCATCTTGGTCCTTGTACTGCTCTAAGTCTATAAACCCTAGTTCGTCTAGTACCTCTAGAGCCTCTACTACAGTGATGTTGCTATCTGCAAGCAACTGTCTCAGTCCATACGTCTTAAGCAAATAACTAATGTAATGTTTGCCCTTCATACCCCATAATACCTTCTAAAGCCTCTAAGTCTTCTTCGTCCCAGATAACAAAGGAACTGAAGACGCCCATCTGGATGTCTAGCTGGGCTTGAGGTGCTGCTATATAGTCTACACAACTGCTATAATCTCCGCTCCAGACTTCTAAGAACCCCCCTTGAGACTCTTCGTCCATCAAGCCGAATACGTAGTAGATCACTTCTTCTTCTGACATAGCTCTAAATAGTGCTCCATGCTAACAACACATAACCAAGGCTTTCTATCTCCACGGAGGAAGACTACAGGTTCATACATACCATCTTGTTTCGCCTGGTCTACATACTGGTAGAGTGTAGCAAAATCTTTGCGTCTCTTGACTTCAATCGATACGGGTAAGTGTTTTCGGGCTAACGGTGATAGCTGTATGTCTTCACCGTTCTGGCCCATAGCTGTGGACCTGACATCATCAGGCTTTAGGCGAGGGAAGGTCTTAAGGATAGCGTCCCTAACTTCTTGCTGTCCTAACCTTCCCTTTGCCTTGGAAGACCTTGGGTTACTCACAGGAGGGAGGCTCCCAAAGTTCCTCTGGCTCCCTACGTAACCAGAGCAATCTACCATTCTCTATAACCCTGTCTTCGTCTCCACCATAGGCTTTGACACAGGTGTCATAGAGTTCTCTCTCCGAAGTGCATGGGTCCAACATTTTTTCAGCAGTCTTAGGGCCAACGCCGTCTAGACCAACTATGTTGTCTGCACTATCTCCCATCAGTATTTGCTGATAGAAGAAGAAGAGGCCGTCGAACTCTTCAACAAATGTCCAAGTGTCCTTAACAAAGTTGTAGTGCCAGCAACTAAGCTGGAGCATGTCCTTGTCAATGGATGCTACGCAAGAAGTAGGGCCTTCTTGGGTAACGGCCTTGGAAATTAGATCGTCGGCCTCTTCACCCTCAGATACGATAGCGCCCCACTTTGACTGCATATGTTCACGCAGTAGGGGGAGGAATTGTGGTTTAGGCTTGCCTTGGCGATTGCCTTTGTAGGGAGCAGCCTTAGCGACATCGTACCTGAAGTTTTGCTTCCCAGTCAAAAAGACTTCGTAGTCGTTCTTGGTAGGGAAGGCAAGGCATTCATATACAATGTTCTCGATAACCCTGTCAACAGAAACTTGCGCATCTTCGACAGAAACATCAGACTTTGCAGGGTTGTTATTAGCATAGTCAGCAGCCGCAGCCACTCGATACGCTACAATATCCCCATCAATGAATACCTTGGTAATGTGTCTCACTCGACACCCCAATCATCAGAGTAGCCAAGGTCATCAGAAGACACCTCACCTCCACTACGCTTAATAGCGTTAAGAACCTCCACGTAGGAGAAACCCATCGCTACAACAAATGACAAGAAGACTCGGAGAACATCGGACAGATGCTCCCCTACTTCTTCCTGGTTTAGACTAAGGGTCTGACTGACCCCATCTACGTCCTTAAACTGACGTGCAGTGAGACTAATATCCACTAGGCTACCTTCATCCAATCTTCGGAGTCATCCAACTCCTGTTTTTCCCAGACTTTGTGCTTGGTGACACCTACAGCAATCAACCGAATCCCTGCCCCATTGGAGTAAGTCTCGAAGTTAATCTTAGCTTCAGTGCCGTTACCAAGCTCACCATCCTCCTCAAAGGACCAAGGACGCTTGTTATCCATACCCTGAGTAAGGTCTACAATGACAGGCGCTCCGCCATAGTCTACCTCTTTAACTTTGTTAGTCTTCTTGTCGGTGAAGCTGATGACATTGTTAATAAGACGCTTCATCTTAATAAACTTGCCAATACCAAACTCTTCGTTACCGTCAAGAATACGAGGATTGCCAAGAATCTCTTCTTGCAGACCATCAGCAATGAGCTGGTCGATCTGGTCCTGAGAAGTGAAGTAGGCATTGACGATATACTGCCCACCCTTCTCGTAGATAGCTTGGGAGATACGGTTACCTTCTGGGTTCCCCATATCTGCGTTCTGTGGAAAAACTTTAGCGTATTCCAGAACCATATCCATCGTGTATTTAGCCATCGTCGGGTACTCCTTTTTTGGCTGGTACTATAATATAAGCCTCTTTTGAGGAAAAATACGAAGAACTTTAGTGTATTTCTGCGTAATTTTCTCCAAACTGGGCATCAATACCCAGAGGCACGTTAAGGTTAAGTTGAGTGTTAAGGGTTTCGATAGCCTGTTCCATAACCTGTTGAGTGTGTTGTTCATCGCCCTTGCTTACCAGAGCAATAATCTCATCATGGAACTGACCTATAGTCTTAACCCCGTTCTTCCTACAGAGTGCTACCCAACTGTCAAAGCAGTAGACCCCTGTAGACTGGTTAAGCGTAGAGAACTTGTCCTTGTCACTACGCAAACTATGATAGAACCCACTGACTGGGTTCCGTAGCCATGTCTTACCTTCCTTGTCTCTAGGCTCCATGCTACCTACTAGCTTGGTGATAGCCCAGTTACGTGTCCAGAAGGCGTCCAGCAGCTTCTTAGACTCCTTGACTGACAGACCAGTAGTTCTGCTGAGTTTAGTGGCCCCTACACCGTAGGTCGCTGAGTAGTTCACCACCTTGTAGTTCTTACGCAGGGCCTTTAAGTTTACCTCACCCAAGTTGTGCTTGTCTATGTCAGCCTGAGTGATAGCTCCCGCATGCTTAGCCAAGTCAAGGTGTGGATCAAAGCCCTCACGGGACATCTCTGCTACATACTCAGGGTCCAGAGGCTGCATGTAGTGCCGCTTGGTGGTGTCCTCAAGGCTGGTCATATCAGCACCACACAGCGTATAGCCCTCTGGTGCAGTGAGACAGCCACGTATCTCCTTACCCCAAGGCTTATCTACACCGGGAAGGTTGACCAATGGCTTGTAGTGCTTGAACCGTAGCGTGTTGGTAAACCCTGCAATCTCTGCCTTAAGCCACCCATCCTTGTGACACTCAAGGAACCCCTTAAACATACCAATACGGTGACTGAGGACAGACAGTCCGTCTAGCAGACCTACAGCAGGGTGACGGTCTATCAGGAGCTTAACGCTCTCACAAAGCTCAGAGCCGTCCCTGACCTGCTCTACCTTATGCTCGACCATCTCTGTGGTTCCGGTCTTTTTGTTGAAGACCTCTTTCATACTGTAGTTAAAGGTGGCTGGTTCCCACCCTAAGGTACGTAGCCACTCCTTGATCTGGGAGTGTGAGCTAGGGTTAGCCCTCTCCTCCTTGTCTAAGACCTGGATAGGCTCTTCAGTGGTAGGGGGGTGTCCTCCTGCCCTTAGCAAAGCGTACCACCGCTCCCCATACACTGTAAGGCTACCATCAGCTTTGGTTAGGCGCTTGGGCTTCTCTATCTTCTTATATATCTTATTCCTCGGCATAGCTTCTGCGAGTTGCTCTGTTTTTTCGTCTTTGAGCCGCAAGAGTTCGTCGTAGTGAGATTGAGCCTTTCCCACGTCCAGCTTCCATTTCAGGGCCTCCTGCTGACGAGCGCAGTCCATCTTGAACGACAAGTACTGTACGAACCTGTCCCGCTCCGTTTCGTCTTTGTAGAGCCACTGTAGCTGGCTTGTTAACTCTTTGTAGAGTCTTACGTTGATCTTCACGTCTTCTTCGCATCGGTGTCTATACTCATCTGGTGTAAGGTTGTTCCAATCGTCAATCTTGGGCTTAGGGACACCATACTGTTCCCCATAGCCCTCTAGCCCATGTCTCGGGCGATCATGGTTGAGATACCAAGACAGAGCTAGGGTATCTACCAGCTTGGCCTTGACCTCAATACCCAGCAGCTTTTCCACTAGGGGGATGTCGTACCGGATGATGTTGTGACCTACCAAGACCTCTGCCTCAGTGAAGAACTTTCGCATACGGTCATAGTCGTGGGTCCAGTGCATTTCCCCGTTGTCCATCCAAGCCACTACATGAATCTTGGTAGCATCCTCAAGGAGGTTGTCAGCTTCAATGTCAAATACTGTCATCTTCCCTGCCATAAAAAACAGTCTCGATCTTAGTCTCACCACTCCTGAGAGTGTCAAACAAATACCAAGCACAATTATCTTTTCCAGTGTGCTTACTGTCAGGAATCCATTTCACCCTACCAACACTGACAATCTTTCTACAAAATTGCAGGTAGTCCCTTGACTGCTTCGTGTGCATCCAATCCGCATCAAACAACAACCAAGTCGGGCGTTGCCAACGAAAGTGCTGGATTAAAGGGTGCAGTATGTCCCTTGACCAAGGGGGATTAGTTATAACGTAATCAACTTCTCTATGCAGAGGTGGTGCAAACCTGAAGTCCATCTTTTCTACGGAATGATGCTGAGGCTCAATGTCATACATTTCTATGCAGGAGGCTCTGTGCAAGTTAACTAGGTGTTTAACCAAAGCCCCATTACCCGCACAAGGTTCAGCGAACCGAACCCCCCTTGGAATATGAGGAAGAAGGGGGCGGACTGCCACCTCTGGTGTAGGGTAGAAGTCTCGCTCAACCCTGTCAAAACTGCTTCTCTTTCCCACTACTCTGTCCCCGCCCCGATTGCTACGCTAAAGTCTTTAACGCAACTTGCCACTAAAGTGGCTACGAGGTCGGAATGGTCTCTCAACACTTGCTTGTAAAGCTCTACATAAGTCTTTGCCTCTCTGTCTTCAAGGGAAACAGTGCAGTCAATTAGGTGTTCTACGACCTTATCAAGGTAGGTGTTCACAGTCCAAGGTGCTTGGTCCATAGCTGTTTTAGCGTCAATCATTACAAAATCTCCTGTAAGATAAAGGTGGATGGGTTAAAGCGTAGTCTACCAGCCCTACCCTCTTCAGAGCAAGGGCGATTCTTCTGTACCGTAAGGTAGGTTGTGTTCCTCTCGTCGTAGTCCTCAGCCTCTTTGTCTCGGCTAAGGTCAATAATGACAGAAGCTCTCTGTCCAATCATCTTACAGTACTTAGGGTCACCGTTCTCATTGGTGTGAGCAATCGTCACAATCCCTACGTTAAGCTCCGCAGACAGCTTAGACAGTCGGACTGACAGATCAGCGAGTATCTGTTCCTTACCCTCTTCCGTAAGCCCTGCTACAACATCTTGGATAGGCTCAAAGAACACAAACTGACAACCACAAGCCTCTCGGAAGAACCTAATCTGGTCAATAAGCTCATCAGTCCCTTGACCATCAGGAAGGTAAAACTGGTAGAAGTTCTCGTCCTTAGTCAAGTCAGTGATAGCCTCTTCGATAAGGGGGCCTGCCTCTTCCTCGTCAATAAGGTCTCGACGGGTGACGTTAGTGCCTGTGTGGTAGGTTACCAGACCGAGAAGGCTACGAAGTTTGGTTTCCTCAAGGTGCCATGTAGCAAAGGGAACACCCCTCTGGAGAAGGTTGTACTCTAGGTAACGCATCACTTCAGTCTTCCCAATACCTGTCTGTGCCTTAATGACAGTGAAGTGTCCCTGCATCAGGCCCATGATCTTGTCATCTAGAGCCTGTATCCCGGTTGGTACGAACTGGTGCTCAGGGGTATCCCTATACAGACTGAGGAACTGGTCTGTGGTATTAAGGATGTTCTCGGGGATAAACTTCTTAGCGGAGTACCAAGCATTCTTAAACGCCTGCGCCTGCCCTGCTACAAGAAACTCATTAGCATCCTTAAACTTGTCATGAGGGACACGGTAGACCTTGTTAGGAAACAGGTTAGCCATCTTAGCAGCTAAGGCATTGCCTGGACCGTCATTGTCCACTGACAGGATAATCTTCTCAAAGCTATCCAGCCAAGTGCTACACTTCTCCCAGAGGGCCTTAGAGGGGGTAGCAGAAGGCAGTGAGACTACTGGATTAGTGTAGTTCCCCTTCAGCATCTGGTAGGCTGACATAGCGTCTACCTCACCTTCAGTTACGGTAACAAACTTAGCACTACCAGCATTCCATAAGTTCATCCCAAACAATTCGTCCTGCTTAAGACCATCACTACTGAAGGCTTTAGGAAAGTACCTAATCTTCTTACCACCACTAGGGTAGGGGTACTCTTGTTTAATCGGTTCGCCATCGCCTGAGAAGGTTACTACACCGTAGTGTTCCATAGTGTAAGAGGTTATACCTCTCATTGCTACAAAACCTGATTGAGAGTGTTCTTTAATATTCTTAGGGATAAAGTTCATCTCATCCTCCTTGTCAAAAGATTTTAAGGGAAACTCTTGTAGCACCTCTTCACTGTATCTTACACCCTTAGTTGGGTAGGACTCTTCACAGCTATGGCAATATCCTACCATATCTACAGAGTTGTAGCTAAAAGCATCAGTGCTACTACAACTAGGATGAGGACAAGGTTGGTGACTAATTTCTACCATGTAGTATTCCTAAACTTAAGTAGTAACTATAGTATGTAGTAAGCCTCTTTTTGACCTACTTACGAAAAGCTATTTTAGCATAGCTAGCTTGCGTTTGATCCTTTGGTCGGCATATTGCACGGCCCTAGGGGATATTTTTAAGGCTGTAGCAACCTCTTTAGCAGTGAGACCTTCAGGGCCATAACGTAGTAGGAAAATCTGGTAGTCTCGGTCTTTGAGCTTGGCTTTCATGATATTGCTAACCTGATTGACCCAGATCATTTCTTCTGTAGCACCCTCATAAGACCCCTCACTGCCCTCTATTAGCTCTGTAGAGCCTTCTAAGGCGTGTCTGAGGTTACCGTAGGTGTTATTGGCCATATGATCTAAAGGCCCTTCTTGACCCTTCCTGATAGCTCTAGCATTGTCTCTAGTTTTATCAGAGGGGGGTATAGTCAGGGGGCCTTGGCGTAATGATATAAAGTCTTGCATCTTCTTCTTAGATACTAATACAAGGTCAGGGATACTGTCGTACCCCCTCGCTTCATGCTCTAACCATTCGAGCAGTCCCTCTGATACGAGGTCTTCGTACAAGTCTGACCGCCGGAAGCTACGTGCTAACTTCCGACAGGTCTTTATCTTCTCTTCTAGTTCCATGCTTTTCCTTTGGTCTGGAAGAACTCGTCAATGAATATCTCCAAGTCCCGTATGTTAAGTGATGCGTCTGAGACATCATTCTTAAGCCTATCATAGGTAGCCCTACTCTGCCAAGTCTTGCTCTCTTGGTCTTGTAGCATGGCATGCACCTCGTCTTGTGCTGCATCCAGACAGTCACGAATCTCTATTAGTTTATCACGTACATCAGACATATTATTCTCCGTATTTAGCTAGTCGTTTAGTGGTGACGGTAGTGGTTCTCTCGTCTTCGTACCAGAATACTGTAGCTTTGGGGCCACCCCCTACATCCAGTACCTTACCTAGTGCTAACACAGGCTTCAGGGTTCTGTAAGCATTAGGCCCTTTATGCGTCAACCGTACTGAGGCTTGGTAAACCCCTACTACGGTATCATTGATAGACAAGGGGTTTCCTAGAAAGTCTTTAGCCACGTTTGGCCTCCTCGTACAGTTCTCTGGCGGTCTGTAGGTCTAGCTTGGTACAGGCATAGTCTAAGGTGTTCTTAGGGCCGGACCAACTGGCTATACGTCTCTCCAGTTCTGCGATCTGGGCTTCGATACGGGGGGCTATAAGCTGTAGGGCAGGGGTCATTAGAATCTCCAAGCTAAGAGTAAAAGGGAGAGGGTGATAACAACCACCCCCAGGATACCTAGGGCTAACATAAGGGGGCTACCTTCTCTGTAGGGGGGTCCATTTCTGGATAAGGTCGGGCTTCATGGCACGCCAGCCATCATCGGTGATAGACCATGCCTTAATCAGTGTAGGGTTAAGCTCTGCCTCATGCTCGTCCCACTTCTTAAGAGCTGCTACAATACTGGAGTTCAGGGTCATCTTCCGGGTGGTGACAGTACCATCCTTCTTCATAAACTCTACGTCTACGATGCCCTGCTTGAGGTCGAGAATCTTGTTGAGCACGTCAGTCATATTGTTCTCCTGTGATGCTGAGTTGCGTGTTACACTGTTGATATAAGAACTACCAGAGTGTAGTCAATACCTATCAACTGGTTGGTTGATGTTTCCTTGTTGTTTAGTCCTACTTGCCCTCGGTGGAAGCCTCCTCCCAATTTCCACTGAGGGTCATTTTCCCACGAGGGGGTCATTTTCCCACGGTGGGGGTCCGCTCATTTTCCCACGAGGGGGTCATTTTCCCACGGGGGAGGTCAGGTTTAGTTCAAATACCTAAAGTATTAGTGCTAAAGTTAGTACAAATTTGATGCAACTTATGAGTTTAGCCACATTTATATCAAATACTTTAGGTTTTAGGTGCATGGACATTTATGTTAAATACGTAAAGTTTAAAGTGCATACAAAGTTACCTCAAATACGTAAGGTTATTGGTGCAAGAATATTTAGCATAAATACCTGTAGTATTTAGTACAGATTTGATAAAAGTGTGAATCATACCACAAAACCCCTAGTTGAGTCAACCCATATAGCTAAAATACGATATGAATATTTGCTGTGCCTGACTGTTCAAATATAGATATCTTTTGAGTGCATAGCTTAATGAATTTCTGCATAGCTACCGCCACATCCCTAAAATATGGTCTTCCTATCTTAGGTTAAAACTTCCCCCCTATTCGGACACTCTACCACCAGGCGAGAGTCCTGGTCTAAGCTCTACCATAAGTTAATCTGGGAATCCTAGTGCTAGGTGCTACCACCAGGCGAGAGTCCTGGTCCTGGCTATCGTACAAGTAGAAATCAACGCTAGGCTGGTTTTAAGGCTCACTGAGCGGGCTTAACCTGTTTTGGGTATGGTAACCCATAGAAACCACCAAAGCCGATGTTCACATTTGTTCTTTCGTATTTTATGCAGTCACGCATTGCCACTATTCCTTGCATGCATGACTTTTTTACTTTGCTGCTTTGCGTATTATATGAGACAGTAGCTTATCGCTAACGGGCGCTTACATGAGGCGGCGCTTTTTGTCTCTCTCCAGAGTGCAACTTAGTCGTCTCTTGCAAGCGCCCAAACAAGGAAAACAGATATGCCTAAACTTTTGGATACTCTTATCATTTACACTTTAATCTTTTTCGGCGCTTTCGGCTTGCTTAGTCTTGCGTGCGCTGTTTAACCCTAAGATAAGGGAACTAAGATAATGACAACCAACATCAAAGCCGGGCTCGTGTTTGAGGCGTTAGGACTACGCAACGAGGATCAATGCCCTATTCAATCCCATATCTGCGACATGATGGAGGACAACGAGTATAACGACGTCAAAAGCCTTGTCGCTGATCTTCAACAGGCGCATTGGGCGGCAGGTAGTTTTAACCTGATTTACAATTGGGAAATTGAGGACGCCCTAAACCGTCCAGAATGGCGAGTCTCTATCGACAAGGCTTTAGAAGCTTATCAAGACGCAACGGGTGAAACTTTCGGGATTAACACTTTATCCGATGCTCTGGTAATGGCGTTAGACTGGGTATCTAATGACTTGTCTTACCTAGTGGAGTCAGTTCGCTATTGGCTTGTCACTGAGTCCGTGGACTCTATGGACCCAAGCCCTGATGAGTATCTGTTTACAACAGAACAAGAAGCCCTAGATCACGTCTCTGAGGGCATTCAGACCAGAGTGGGCTACATAGTCCAGCACAGCCCTCAGAGCGTCTCTGAGGACGAATTAGAAGCGTTACAAGAACAAGAAGCGCAATTGTTTAGGGTGGTAGAAGTATGAACATAAACGACGTATTTTTGTGGCTCATCGTGGCCGTTATGGGCGGTTATTCGCTCGCAATTATCTTTATATAGGGGTCTAGTTATGGATGATCAATTCTGGAAAGTATCTAATAAGGTAGATTACACGCTCGCTACAATGATGGAAATAATCCAAGAGTGCGAGCGCCTGGGCTTAGAAGATAAAAGTGTTGTTAAAGCGGCGCTTGAGTTGTACAACTTTTGGAAAGATAACAAGCAAGGAGTAGTGAAATGTCAGGATTAAGCGACACTTGGGAAGTTCTCAGCTTTGAATATAATATGGCCTACGTAGATAGCGGCAGAACTGTCTATTTTAGCGGCGATTATAAGGCTTGTCAGGACTATGTAGCTACAGTTAAGGGGGGTAGGATACAGAAGGTTAAAAGAGCCGCTTGTAAGGCTCAAGAGACGGATAAGGAGCTAATAGCTCGGTTGCTACACCTAGCGCCTAAGACTAACCACGCAAAGGGAATCAACTATGAGTAAAGAGACAGAGCAACAGTTCGACAAGAGACACGGTGGATCTTGGGACAGAGGTAGCGCTGACAGCTACTATAGACGCCCATACAAGCCCCATAAATACGCCTCTGACACGGGCGCAAGTGAGCGCATTGAAAGCCTGTCAGCGAGCGACCTAGCAGCGTATGACGCCGGTTATGAAAATAACGAAGCGCTTGGATATTACAAGGATTGGGACTGAAGCGATGCAACAAAAGAAACACATACCAAGCCACGCTGAAATAATGGCGATGATTGAGCAAGCCAAGCAATACAGGCTTGAGGCTCAGGCTGCTACTGCTAGGCAATTAGCAGTGTTGGACATCATAGAAGCCGCTTATGGTCCAGATATTCCAGGACTGCCAGAGCAATCTAAAGTTGCAGAATAAGGTCATAGAGTTCTAGTTTAGAGACAGGTGTTTGTGAGCATTTTGCGCACACATCTGTTTCTCTATATGTAGTGTCTAAAGTTTGAAACAAATACTAGATGTGGTATGCACACCCGCTTGACGAGTGCAAGGAAAATGTTTACACGCTTAAGTAAACCACTGATATTGTTGTATTTATGTTATAAACCGACAGAAACATTTGAC
>Ga0206126_10005333_pt1 | contig 11859 bp, 4 predicted proteins | sample Helgoland_Spring_5_FD_148621 | JGI IMG/M metagenome (GOLD analysis project Ga0206126, IMG submission 148621) | Pelagic subsurface seawater microbial communities from Kabeltonne, Helgoland, North Sea - Helgoland_Spring_Bloom_20160412_1 | ecosystem: Environmental > Aquatic > Marine > Epipelagic ...
CCATGCGCCGGTCGCGCCGCGGCCGCGGCGTCGCGCGCCGGTCGCGCGCGCGCTGCTGCGGGCGCGGCGGCGGCGACGACGCCGCGGCGCGCTGGCGCTTCGAGAGCTTGGCGGGCACCAGCGAGAGCACGGCCTGCGCCGCCATCTCGGCAGGCATGTCCGCCATGTTGGCGGTAGCGAGCGTCGCCGACGCCCACGGCCCGCAGAAGGCGGCGATGGCGACGGGCGCCGCCAGCGCGTACACCGAGCCGGCGCGGAACCGCCACGCGTACGTGCGGCGCGTCGCGTCGAGCCGCGTCTTCTTGCCCTTGTCGCGCGCCGCTGCCTGCGCCGGGCTGACGCCGGCGCCGCGCAGCGCGGCGACGTCGCCCCAGCAGTTGACCCCATCCAGCACCTCACACTGCTCGAGGCAGGCATAGTGGGTGACGAGGAACTCGCCCGCCGGCGGCTGCCGCCCCGTCGGCGACAGGCCGATCCACAGCTCGCCTTCCGGCTCGCGCGCGTCCCAGCCGAGCGACCAGCCGTGCGCGCTGCCGCCCAAATACGGCGTTTGGCTCACCTCGAACAGCTTGGTGCCCGCCGCGATGTCGCCAATGTAGCCGGCCTCGGCCTTGCGCACGCGCAGGCGCAGCGGCCGCCGCCGCCGCCGCGGCGGCGGCGTCGGCGTTGGCGAGACGTGCGAGGGCGCGGGCGAGACGTGCGCCGGCAGCATCGCCGCGGGCGTCGGCGAGACGTGCGAGGGCGCGGGCGAGACGTGCGCCGGCAGCATCGCCGCGGGCGCGGGCGAGACGCGCGCCGCGGGCGCCGGCGAGACGTGCGAGGGCAGCCTCGCAGATCGCATGGCGAAAAGTGACAGCAGTCCGTGGAGAGTGGGCCAGAAAAAAGTACACTGGCGCCCATGCAACTTATTTAGCAAACTGTTAGCAAACTGGTGCTTTTAGCAGCAGATTCTACTCCTGTTTGACCGTACCTAGTATAGTCGGAGTCAAGTGTTCTGCCATGCTGGCCACCAGCGAGGCGCCTGCACAGCCCACCGCAGCCGGCGTCGCGACGCTGTGGAACGACGCGCATCGCGAGGCTGTGGAAGGGAGACGCAAGGCGGAGGCGAGGGTCACGGCGATGGACGAGTACGTCCGGGCGCTGCAGGAAGGCGGCCGAGCGCAAACAGAACGGATGCGCGTCATGGAGGCGGAGCGCGCCAGAATGGAGGCGGAGCGCGCCGCTCTGGCGGAAGAGTGTGAAAAACGGCTGCGCGGCATGGAGGCGGAGCGCGCCGCTCTGGCTGAAGAGTGTGCCGCTCGGGTTGAAGAAGCGCGGGCTGCCGGCGCACTCGCGGAGACGACGTCGCTGGCGCACGACGCGCTCGCCCTGCACGGGGCTACGCTCGTGGCAGCGGCTGAGGCGGCGTCCGCCCTGGTCGCCACCGCCACTGCCGGCACCACCCACCTAGCAAGCGACGCGACGGCGGTGGCGACCACCACCGCCGCGCACGTGGACGCGCAGGCGGCGCTGGCCAGGGCGGCGGCGGCGCTGGAGGAGCACACGGCGGCAATGGAGGGCGCCAGCAAGGAGGCCGTGGGTATCGTGCTGCACGGGATGCAGCAGTTGGCCGCCTCGTATCTCCCCGGCGGTGGCGACGGGGAGGCGGCCAGCGACCCCACCCTAAGCTGCAGCGCGGCGGCACGCCAGGCAGGTCCGGGGGGTCGGGGTTAGGTGGGTGCTGCATCATCACCGTGAGATGAGATGATTACTACTAGAAGTACGAAGGTACGACATACATACATATTTATCATATCTCATATGCGTACATGCGTACATGTAATGATGCGTACCTACCCACATAGTCTTAGGAGTGAGGCGTTACTCTGATATAGGAGTAGACAGCGGCGTCTACTCTTAGGAGTAGACAGCGTAGCGAGCCGTCGCTACCAGCCGGCCAGCGACAGGTGGTCGCCCGACGAGGCGATGACCTCGCCCACGCCGTTGAGCGTGATGCTGCCGGTGCCCGGCGCCGGCGCCGGCACCGCCGGCGCCGCCGCCGCCGCCGGCGCCGCCGCGCGCGGCAGCATCTGGAAGAAGCGGACGGTCTTCCCCTCGCCGGAGCCATGCATGCGCACGGGGCAGCGCAACGCCGGGTGCTCCACCGCGCGCAGGCCGCGCGCGACCCAGTCCGAGCAGGCGGTGAGCCACGCCGCGGCGTCGGAGGCGTTGAGCAGCGCGACCATGTTGGCCTTCACGTCCTCCGGCATGCCGATGTCGAACACGTGGAAGTGCGTGCTGCGGGGGTCCACGAACTGGGTGGTGGCCAGGTCGGCCAGGCGGATCGCGAAGGTCGTGGACAGCCCCAGCGTGCCGCCGCCCAGCTGCCCCAGCTTGGCCCACCCCGCTGCCAGGCAGAAGCGGCTGATCAGCGTGCGCAGCCGCACGACCTCCACACCGGACGCGCCGCAGCCCACCAGCGCCGCTGCCGCGAGCAGCATCATGCCGCGGCCCGCCCCGAGATCCTCGAACTGGCTGCCCCGCTCGGCCAGGCCGGCGTACTGGACCAGCACCGCCAGGATGGTGGCGGCCGACCCGGGCGCGAACTCACCGCTGATCGGGCAGCCGGGCAGCGCGTCGCCGGCAGGGTTGGCCCCGCGCGCCGCCTTCTGCACCTCGCCGAGAACCACGACGACCGGGTCACCACGACGAACCGCCACGTGCGCGCGGAGCGCGCTGGCGACGGCCGCCGGCAGGCGCGGCAGCAGCACCCCATCCCAGAGCTGCTGCCGCGCGCGCGCCTGCGCTGCCGGCGCCAGCGGCGGCACCGGGCCCGCAGGGGCGGCCGCAGGGGCGGCCGCAGGGGCCGCAGGGGCGGCCGCAGGGGCCGCAGGCGCCATGGCGACGGCCCCGAGATCCTCGAACTGGCTGCCCGGCTCGGCCAGGCCGGCGACGAACTGGACCAGCACCGCCAGGTGCTCGCGCATCGCGTCCTCGGCCGCCTGTGCCGCCGCTGCCGCGACCTCGCGAGCCTGCTGCTGCGCGAGCACCGTGGCTTCGTCCCATGCCTGCTGCCGCTGCCGCTCGCGCTGCATACGTTGCAGGAGCGTCATCAGGCGGGCCGGCTCGACGAGGGCCGGCAGGTGCTCGCGCGCCGCGTCCTCGGCCGCCTGTGCCGCTGCCGCGACCTCGCGAGCCTGCTGCGCGAGCACCGTGTCTTCGTGCCATTCCTGCTGCCGCTGCCGCTCGCGCTGCATACGTTGCAGGAGCGTCATCAGGCGGGGCGGCGACGGTGCGGGGCATGAGCTCGAGGGCACGAGCTCGAGTGCCGGCATGTCGTCGTCGTCGTCGTCGTCGTCGAAGGCCAAGGCCAAGGCCTGCTCGCGCAGGCGGGGCGGCGACGGTGCGGGGCACGGGCCCGAGGGCACGAGCTCGAGGGCCGGCATGTCGTCGTCGTCGTCGTCGTCGTCGTCGTCGAAGGCCAAGGCCTGCTCGCGCGCGAAGAGCCACGCCGCCCCCTCCGAGGACAGCTCCCCGCTCGGAGAGCACCACTCGCCGGGAAACGCACGCGCATGGTGCGCGACCCACGGACTGCCTGCAGTGCAGCGCGGCGGCGTGCGTGAGGCGGCGGCAGCGGCAGCGCCCCCACCCCCCCCGCCGCCGTCGTCGTCCAGCTGCGCCATCTGCGCCATCTGCCGATCGAGCGAGGCATGCACGCGACCCGCGGCACGCGTGGCGGGGGAGCCGGGGCCGGTGGCCACCGGCGCCTCCTCCGGATCCAGCATCATGCCCTCAAAGAAGAAGTCCAGCGCCAGCGCCACGCCGCTGTCGAGCCGCGGCCGCTGCCGCTGCCGCTGCTGCGGCGAGACCGCCAGCGACGGCCGCTCGAGCGGGCTAGGCTCCTTGCGCGAGCCATGCCGCACGCGGGGCGAGGCCTTGCGCGGGTTCCACTGCTCGGCCGCCGCCTGCTGCTGCTGCTGCTGCTGCTGCTCCTGCTGGTTCCACTGCTGCCACTGCTGCTGCTCGTTGTACGCCGTCCACTGCTGCTGCTGCTGCTCGTTGTACGCCGCCGCCGACGCCCAGCACTGCTGCTGCTCGTTCCACGTGGCCTTCTTCTTCGCCTGCTGCATCTCCTTCTTCTCCTTCTTCTTCGCCGCCTTCGCCTTCGCCGCAGCCGTCGCCACCGCATCTGTGGCAAGCACGACGGTGGCTGCCTTCAGGGTCTCAGCAGCCTTGAGCTTGGCCGCCTCGACCGCGGCCGCCTTCGCCACCGCCGCCGCCACCGCCGCCGCCTCGACTGCAGCTTCCTGCGCCACAGCGACGGTGTGCGCCAGGGCGCGGGCCTGCGCCGCGCCCTCCGACGCCGCGAGGGTGCTGATGGCGGCAGCAGCCTTCGCACAGAGAGCCATGAGGACGCCTGCGGGCGCGGGCTTCTCGGCGAGGACCAGGAGGGCGAGCTTCTTGTTGCAGAGGTCGATCTCGCCGAGGGCGATGCCGCGCTCGAACTCACCGCCAATCGAAGCGCGGAGGAGCGCGATCTGCTCCGGGAGCATCTTCTCGCGCAGGTTCACCAGCTTCTGCGGTGTCGCGTTGCCGGCGAGCTCGGCGAGCAAGGCGCCTACTGGCGGCGGGTACTGGCGCGACGTGGCGTTGTGCGTCTTGAAGATCTGGCGATCCGTCGCTGCCTTGGCGGTCATCTCCTTCTGGACGGCGGGAACGCCGCCGGCCTTGGCGGTCATCTCCTTCTGGACGGCGGGAACGCCGCCGTAGGCAGCAGCTACTGCAGCCCCCGACATTTTGCCGCGGTTTATTTTTTGAAAATGCGTTTTCAATCAGTGCCCGTTTTGTGGTGTGTGCGGTGCTCGGCTCCTCTTGGCCGGTCGCGCTGCTCAAGAGAGGGGGGTGCCGGCAAATACACAACATCATCAACATCAACTGCTGCTCCCCGCGAGACACCACCAAAATCAGTAGTGCTTTTTAAATAAATATCAGTAAAGTGCTTTTTCCCCCAGTACAGCCCAAATGAGCAGTTTTGTTTTGGCGCCACCCTTATCTAACGAAGTTGAGAGCCGTTGCCAAAGTGAGGTAAGAAACCATGACAGGCAAACTTCGGTGCACGTTACGTTGTTTAGTACTCCAGAAACACCTCGTAGGGTGGGTACGCCGCGCTCGGACCATGCTGGGGACAGAGCCGTTACGCGCGTCTTCAATCAAAGTACGTGTGCGTAGGGCCCTGCCACGTAGCGCTGGCGGCAGCACACACAAGAGCCTCGTCGTGCGCACGCAGCAGCAGCGCGCGCCCGTCGTCGTTGTCGGCGCCCCCCACCTCCTCCGCCTCCGCCTCCGCGCTGCTGCTCTTGCTCGCCTCCGCCTCCGCCTCCGCCTCGTCGCTCTCGTGCCTCGGCAGCGACGGCGGCTCGAGCGCGCCATCGCTTTCGCTGCTGCGCGCGCGTCTGCTGCGCTTGCCGCGGCAGCTGCTGCTGCTGCTGCTGCTGCTGCTGCTGCTGCTGCTGCTGCTGCTGCAGCTGCTGCTGCAGCTGCTGCTGCTGCTCTTGCTGCTGCTCTTGCTGCTGCTCTTGTTGCTGCTGCTCTTGCTGCTGCTGCTGCTCTTGCTCGCCTCCGCCTCCGCCTCAACGCTCTCGTGCCTCGGCAGCGGCGGCGACTCGAGCGCACCATCGCTTTCGCTGCTGCGCGCGCGTCTGCTGCGCTTGCCGCGGCAGCTGCTGCTGCTGCTGCTGCTGCTGCTGCTGCTGCTCTTGCTGCTGCTCTTGCTGCTGCTCTTGCTGCTGCTCTTGCGGCGGCTGCTCTTGCTGCTGCTCTTGCTCTTGCGGCGGCTGCGGCTGCTGCTGCTCGCCATGCTTCTGCTGCTGTCGCTCTCCTCTTCCGCGCCACTACTGCTGCTCGACTCGGCTTCCTGCCGCCGCCGCCGCCACGCCGCCGCCACCGCTGCGCCATCTGCGAGGCAGGCGTTCGGAAAGGGCCCGATGTGATAGCTGCTGAGCACCTCACGCGCGGACGTGCCGCCCAGCGAGCCGACGTGAGCAGCCGCCGCCGTACGGCTGCTGCCTGCGGGTGGTAGCGGCAGCGAGCCGAACGGTGTGCTCGTCCGCCATGCCTCTGCGCTCGCGGTCATGCTCCATCGACGAAGCCAGCGCCACGAACTGTCGCGCAGCAGCGGCCAGCGCAGCGGGCGCCACAGACGCTCTGGCCCGCACGAGACCATGCGCAAGAGGTGCAGCAGGCGCTTGTCGCTGGCCGGCGGGGGTGCGGGCGCCGCCGCCGCCGCCACCACCACCGCGCGCGCGGGTGCACCGCCCTCTGCGAACAGTGTCCGATGCGACGTGGCGGGGCCCGCGAAGGCCGGCGGCACAACCATGCCGTTCGGTGCTGCTGCCATCGCCGGGCAGAAGCACAGCGGGATGGAGCGGCGGGGGGCACCGAGCCAGCGCATGATGGAGGCCAGCGCCGTGTGCGTGGCGGCATCGAGCTCGATCGCGGCGCCTTCGACGAAGCCGCCGCCGCTGCAGCCCCCCAGCTTGCCATCGCACGCACCCAAATCGATGAAGCAGCGCCCGCGGGCCGGCGGCGCGGCGCCCTCGCCGTGCTTCTTCTTCTTCTTCTTCGAGCGCACACGCGGCACGAGCGCGGATGACGTCAGGTGCTGCAGATCCGTCAGACGCAACCCCCGCGGCAGGCAGAGGTACAGCGCCATCGCGACCGCCACCTCCGCCGTCTCGGCAGCCGAGGCACCGAGCGGGGCGGGCAGCCCCTCCACCTGCACCGCAAAGCGCAGCAGCACGCCATGCGCGTGCTCGCGCAGCGCCTCCAGCGCCGGCGCGGTGGGCACCGCGCCGCAGGCCGCCTCGGCCGCAGCGTGCGTGTTGACGAGCCGCCGGCCGCGCTTCGCCGTCGCCTTCTGCAGCCGCGCCTTCGCCGCAAGCAGCGCGTGCGAGCCGGCCGCGGAGGCTGCCTTCGCCGTCGCACCTGCCAGGCCGGGCGACGCTGCATCAGCGAGATTGCAGAGCATAGCCGCATGGACGAAGTGCGAGTGGAGCGTGCCGGCGCTGATGCCGCGGTCCTCGGCTGCCTGCTCCATCACCCCACAGTGATGCGTCACGTGCGCGAGCGAGAACATCGTGCACAGCAGGGCGTAGATCTGCGCCGGCGCGCTCGCGTAGAGCTGCTCCTCGCTGATGATCCCGGCCTGGAGGGCCGTGAAGCACAGCGCGCTCCAGCAGCTCGCATGTGGGCGCAACATAATGTGCACCCGCGCCGCGCCCTGCGTACGTAGCTGCGCAAAAGAGGACACGTCGAGCTTCCGCATCATGAGGATCTTGTACGCGTGAAGCGCGCGCACGGCGCCGGATGTGCCGCTCATGCGCGGGAGGCAGCGCGAGCCCGCTGCGCGCGGGTCTTCGCCGAACTGCAGATGATGGATGGTGGGATGCGGCGGAAGACGATCGTGGGCATCGAGGTCATCAAACGCGGCCGTCTCGGGCTGCATGCAGCCGCTGCGGCCCGCCGCGAGGCCGCGGGTCTCGAACAGAGGATCGAGCAGGCGGCGGAGCTGCAGTTTTCGCCGCTGGGCCGTGTCCGTGGGCAGCGCGAGCGCTGGTGTGATCGCGGCGCGGCCGTTCAACGCAGCAACCGCGTCGCCGATTTGCCGGGCCGCGGAGTATTCGCCGATGCCCCCGTGGCCCATGCCCGCGTTGTTCCCCGGGTAGCACTGCGCATTGCGGCGCACCATGTTTCGCCAGCTGGAGAACCTCGGAAGGGTGAACACTCGGAAGGGTACCACACTTTTGTCGCGCCAAAAAATAGATCACCCACCAACTATATACTTCTGCTCTTTTGCGCGCTAGTCCTCAAATGAGCAGAAAGTACTCAAAATAAAAGTAGTTGTTTGTTGGAGTAGTTTCTAAGGCAGTAGTTTCCGGATGGAGCGCTCGGCTCGCTGGTGGTGCGGCGCGCGAGCTGCCGGCGGGCGCGGCGCCCGGCAGGGGCGGGCGCGGCGCCCAAACCGCCCCCGGTGGTGGCTGGGTTGACCCTAACCCACTTCGGGTTCCGGGGCAGGGTTCGGGGGAGCCCTACCTTGAAGCATCGGCCCTGTATGTTCACTGTAGCACCATTCGCGAGGGGCTGTCCGGCTGCTAATGTACAGTTCCAAATTCTTCCATGACAGCTGCAAAACGGCTGCCTGAGAGCCGCTTTGTCTGTGTCTGATCTGATCTGTCATGGGTGTGCGTCACTCGCCTAATCTGAAATTGAAAATCTCACCCACAGCACCATGGTGGTGCCGGCTTTTGACGGGCGTGGTTCTCCTCATCACCGCCCCCTGCTTCCCTTGTCAACGGCGCAGCTCCTCGCAGGCGTGGTGAGCGCGAGCGGTGCGCAGTCATTTTGAGGTTTGACCTTCTCGCCGCACCTCCGCTGGCGCTCAGGACAGCTGCGCTCCATCGTTCGCCGGACAGCAGCCTGGCAAGGCGCCCACCCTGCACCAGCTCAGGGCAAGGCCGCGCCCCACGCGACGTGGGCGCCCGCCACGTGATATTCCGGGACGCGATGGTGGCGGGCGCGCGCCCCGACTTCGCGTGAGGGAAGCGGCCGCCGGGTGGCTGCGCGGCCACGGGCGATGCCGCTGGCGAACATGGGGCATCGGACGAAAGAGGGTGAACCTCTGCAGCACGGCGGCGCGCAGCGCGCCAGCTGCTGCTGTGGCCATCGTGGGAGGCAGCTACGCGGCGGTGGGTGGAAACTGATCGCGGGGGAGCGCTGCAGGCCGGTCGTGGCAGAGGGTACCCCGCTGCCGCTTCGACAACCGCATGCCACCGCCATATATGCTGGCGGGCAGGGCTGCTGGCCACCGCCCCGCAGCACCGCTAGCTTGCACACCACCCCCTGCAACGTTCCGCCTGGCTGTAAGTACACGTACATGCTCAACGCATTCTTATTACAACATCATTTTCCTATCTGACATACATGCTCTCTCTAATACTTACATGATGTATTCACTGCTGCTGGTTCGACGTGGCGTTATACCACCGCATTGCGTGTTTCCACTACCGCCCACTACCGCAGTCTCGGCCATGCGCTCGGCGAGCCGGTCCATCGCATACAGAAGACAGCTGCCGTCTTTGGAAACTGGGCTGAACGTGCAGCGAAAAAACCTGCTGCTCGTAGCGCCGCTATGCACACCGTTCACGCCCTGGCCGACGCCGTGCAGCCGCCCGACGTGCTTGTCCACGTGGCTGCCCTGCAGGTGCGCGCTGAACGAGGTGTCCTCGGTGATGGCCTTGCTGCCGCCCCTGCCCGTCGTGCTGCTGCTGCTGCTGCTGCTGCTGCTGCTGCTGCTGCTGCTGGCGGCGTCGGCGGCGGCCTCGCTCTGCGCCATCACCAAGGACAGCTGCTGCGCCATCACCAAGTCCCGCGGGTGCTGCTTCAGCTCCTCCTCCTGCGCCTGCGCCAGCGCCGCCTGCACCACATTCAGCTCCTCCTCCTGCGCCTGCGCCAGCGCCGCCTGCACCGCCGCAGACGACAACTGCTCCACCACCGCGGCGCCGTTGCGCACCATGCCCGTTGCTGCTACGCACCCATGTCCGCGCGGTCTGGCGAGTTGCTGCTGCCGCGCCTGCTCCTGCGCTAGCGTATGGAGGCGAAAGTCGCGCAGCAGCGGCGTGAAGTGGTTCGCCTTCTCGCCCCCCTCCCATGGGTGCCACAAAAGCTCGCCGCCGTCCAGCAGCTCCTCGGCCTCCGTCTTGAATGCCAGCAGCCAGTGCTCGCGGCGGATGCAAGGCGCCGGCAGGGCGATGGCACGTCCCGAGGCGATCGCTGCCCGCAGCTGCTGCCAGTCGCCGCTGCCCTCCGTGCGGTATACCGTGTAATACACGCCCCGCTGATAGCCGAGCAGCAGGACATCGATGTGGTCCGCCCACGGCTCATTGCCGTCAGGTCCATACGTGCCGGCACGGTCGCGTAGGAGGCAAGCGAGCTGTGAATCGGGGTCCTTCTTCTCCAGCTCCTCACGCTCCTCCCGCCGACTATCGTTTTCCTTCGCGAGCGCGCCCAGGCGCTTCGCCTCCTTCGCCTCCGCGTTCTTCTGCGCCACCTCCGCTCGCTGCTTTCGCACGCCTCCTCCTTCGTCGGGCAGCGGACACAGGGAGGTGGCTTCGAACCCGAGGTCGATCAGTTGCCGGAGGCGCAAGGTGGACGTCCCGCGCTCGGCCTTGCAGGCCTCCTCCTGCAGCATCTTCGCGTAGGCAGCACGGTGCTGCGCCGCCTTCTCCTTCCTCGCCTTCGTCGCCGCCGCCTTCGCCTTCGCCTTCGCCGCCGCCGCCGCCGCCGCCGCCTTCCTCGCCTTCGTCGCCGCCGCCGCCTTCGCCTGCCTCGTCGCCGCCGCCTTCGCCTTCCTCGCCTCCTCCGTGTCCGTCTCCTCCTCCTCCGTCTCCTCCTCCTCCGTGTCCGCCTCCGTGTCCGCCTCCGCGTCCGCCTCGACCCATCCAGCGTCAGGAGTAGCGCCGCCGCCGCCGCCGCCGCCGTCCTCCTCGTCCTCCTCCTCCTCCTCTTGCTGCTGCTCCTCCTCCTCCTCCTCCTCCTCCTCCTCCTCCTCCTCCTCTTGCTGCTGCTGCTGCTGCTGCTGCTGCTGCTCGGCGGCGGCGGCGGTGCTCTCGTCGGCCGCCTGCTGGGCGAAGGCTGGGGAGGCAGTGCTGCTGCTGCTGCTGCTGCTGCTGCTGCTGCTGCTGGCGCTGCTGCTACTGCTGGCGCTGCCGCCGCCGCCGCCGCCGCCGCCGCCGCCCTCCTCGTCAGCGGCTGCAGCGGCTGCACCGCCGCTCTCGGCCGGCGCTGTCACCAGGCCGTCCGTGTCACCCGTCGGGTGCGGCGCTGGCGTGCCCGTGCCCTCGCCCTCGCCCGTGCCCTCGTTGCCCTCGCGCTCGCGCTTGCGCTTGATCGCCCTCGACTTGCCGCGGCACCCCCAGCACTGGGTGAGGTAGCCGCCCCCGGCGGAGGGTCGCCACCCGCATGTGGCCTTGCAGCCGCTGCCGGCCACGCCAGGGCACCTCGGCTTGCCCTCCGCCGCCTTCGGGCGCCTGGCCCCTTTGCGCGGCACGCGTGCGCACGTGGTGCAGCGCTTGGTGCGGTCCGCCCGCAGATTTGGGCAGGCCACGCCGTGCTCATGATGCTTGCAGTCCGAGCCCTTACAATCACACGGGGCGCGAGGAGGCTTAGCCGAGTTGCGGTCAGTCATGGTGTGTATACATTTTTGGGGAAGAGCCAAAAGGTGGCTGTTGTCGCTGGCGCGGTCGCTGGCGCTGTCGCTGTCGATATTCGCACGGGCAAGAAAGCGGCCCCTGCCAACATGGATGTGGGCGCGGCGCTGCTGGCCATGGGCCGGCGCAGGACGTCGACGCCGGGGCAGGGCGACTGCATGTTCTGAGAGCAATAAACGGTGAAGCGGGTGTCACGTGACGTAGTGTTGGTGTCGCGTTTCGCGTTGTTCTCTGATGTTGTTTAGTACGAGACGTAGAGCGGCGGGGTGGGCCAGGCTGCGCCGCGGTCGCTGTCGCTGTTGTCGCTGGCGCTGTTGTCGCTGTCGCGGTCGCTGGCGCGGCCGCTGTCGCTGTCGCTGCCGCTGTCGCTGCCGCTGCCGCCGTTGCTGCTGCCGCCGTTGCTGCCGTCGCTGCCGCTGCCGCTGCCGCTGCCGCTGCCGCTGCCGCTGGCCACGGCCGCCGTCGCGGCCGCCGCCACCGCCGCCGCCACCGCCGCCCATGCCGCCGCGGCCGCCGCCGCGGCCGCCGCCGCGGCCGCGCGGCGCTCGTCGCGGCGCAGCACGTCCATGAGCTGCAGCGCCATGGTGGTGCGCTCCGAGTCCCACGGCGACGCCAT
>Ga0206126_10005334_pt1 | contig 11855 bp, 10 predicted proteins | sample Helgoland_Spring_5_FD_148621 | JGI IMG/M metagenome (GOLD analysis project Ga0206126, IMG submission 148621) | Pelagic subsurface seawater microbial communities from Kabeltonne, Helgoland, North Sea - Helgoland_Spring_Bloom_20160412_1 | ecosystem: Environmental > Aquatic > Marine > Epipelagic ...
CGTACAACGTTTTACCTGCCCACAGGCCTTCGGTGATCCTGAAGTCCTCCCCGGTCGAATCAAGGGTAATTGTGTCAGGCGTATACGTTTGCAACTTTATGGCATCCGCGCCGGCCCGTTTTGCTTCAGTGATAATCGATTTTGCGTTGTTCAGCTCTCCATTATGATTTGCCGACATTTCGGCAATGATGTAAGGGGTGTATTGTTCTGAAATCTTTCGACCATTAATCTCTATTGTTTTGGACATAGTTGCTCCCTCCAGCATTAGCTCGGCGAATTATCCATTGTTCCTTGGTAATGGAATATTGGATCACGGTTTCGTTAGCGCGAGTAAACCCAGCCTCAAACGCCTCTTGATTGTCTATCTTAAAGCCTAGTCTTGTGTGAAATTTTTGAGATACCAAATTGCTCTCAAGAACCTCGCCTATAATTTGATCGAATTCTAGTTCGAAAAAGCCATAATCTAGTGACGCTAAACCGAGCTTCAATCCGAGTCCCGAACCATGCTCAGCTTCAGGAGCAAGGTAGAATCCCCAAGTACAAATTCTGGGATGGCTGCGCTTTTTATGAAAGGCGATGAATCCTTTGTCGATATTTTCATGTTGAAAAATAAAGACGTTTTGATGCTGACTGTTTTCAACGCCAGAAAACCATTTTTGATGATCTTCTAGACTGATGTCTGTTTGTCCTAACATTTTCGATTTAACTGAAGGGGCGTTTCGCCACTTTAGAACCATTGTTAGGTCCTTCTTATGCATGGGACGAAGTAAGTAGTTGTTTTTCATCTTTGGCCTCAGAAGAGTTTGGATCGCATCCACGATACGGTCGGCTCCTCTGCCATCAATTATATTCTCCGGAAGTTTTTTTCTTTGTTGATTGTCTATCAACGCAAAAAATTTTTCGGTAAGGGCCTTCTTATTCGTTTTAGAATAAAGCTCAGTTACTAGTCCAAGGTCGTGCTTTTCATACGAAAAAGCTCCGGGCAATTGATTTTCGGCCACTGGGACAAATAATGTTGGTATTTTTAGGTAAATCAGTTCGAGTGCCGTGGTTCCGCAAGCGCTTATTGCAAAGCTTAGGTTTGAGAGTCGTTCCACGAAATTATCAGGATTGACAACTATCTTCGTGTTGATGGTCTTTAGTTCTTTAATTAATTTTTCCAGAGATAAAACGTTAGTGTTGCCGGGTCCTAGGAACAGAATCGTCTGCAGTGAATTAAATTGAGGAACCTCTGCAAGCGTTGTGAGGAGGTCGCCAGCGATATTGGCAGGATCTGTTCCGCCCATGAGAATGCCTAATGTTGTTAGCCCAGTATCGTTCTGTGCTTTTAAATGGGGCGTAATGTCTAATATTTCAGGTTTCATGGGAGCATACTTAAACCCGCACCTAAGTTCGCACTTAAGAGGCACGAGCTGATAATAATCAGATCGTTGCCGATCTAATGTGTAATCGATTAAGAGGTCGCAGTAATGGTGCCTGCGAATCTCATCTTCTAACACAGCTACTTTGAGGCTGTTGTTCGCCGATATGAGACTTTCCCATTCATGACTTAAGCTGTAGTGGTCGACAAGAACTACTTTTGAGCCTAGCTCCTTAGCAATCAAAGCAGTCGCACTTGCATCAAGCTGTTGGATATCAGGTGCCCAAAGGCCCAACTCTTCGTCCATGTTCGCGGTAGTCTTGTTAGGTAATTTAAAAAATGGGATCCCTTCTCTTTTTAAAGAGCGGATGTTCTCGGGCAGTAAAAATTCGCAAGCTAAGGCAACTGCTCCGCCAGATTTTTTATATGCTCCAGCAATCGTCAGGCAGCGCATAAAATGACCGGCACCTCGGTTCGGTGATGAGTCAAGTCTGATCAATAGGGTCATGATTAGTTAAAAGTCTTGTTGGTTTAGAATGAACAACGCCTCTGCAAGCTTCCAGTCTTCTTCATTATCGATATCTTGCGCCTGACTCCTCGGGATTTCTATTCCAATTCCCGCAGAGCTGAGGATTTCCCGTTGGGTCAACCAGGTTTCTGTTTTAGCCCAGTAGAATTGACCGGCATCGTGAACGAGGCTCGGCAGGTCCTGAGATCGTACCGCCGCAAGCTCTGGTTTCTCTAGGCTAACCTGGCCATTTTGGTTTTTTATTAAAGCCCTATGAGGAGAGTAATCGAACTCTGTGACAGCGTATGCATATTCTGCAGTAGATTCCTGCAGGGCTCGCAGCCCTTTTACGACATCTTCAGCTTGTAAAAATGGAGCGGTGGCATACAGGCAACAGACGAAATCTGATTCAATTTGGTTCTTTGCAAGCCAAGTGACGGCGTGCCGCATGACGTCCTGAGTCGTCGCGTAATCATTTGAGAAATCCGCAGGACGCAAAAAAGGAACCTGTGCCCCATGTTCTTGAGCAATCGCTGCAATTTCTGCATCGTCGGTAGAGACAATAACATTGCTGAACAAACCAGAGTTAATAGCGGGTCTATCGTCCAGGCAATCATGGGTCTTCCGTGGAACTGACGGATATTTTTGCGTGGAATTCGCTTGCTGCCGCCTCTTGCCGGAATAATCGCGGTGGCCGTCATTTCAAGAAACGCTCCAAATTGGATGCGATTGCTTCAATTTCGGTCTCTAACAGTGATGGGTGAAGCGGTAGGGTTATGCATTGATTGAAATAGGACTCTGCTCTTGGTAAGTCTCCTAGCTTGAAACCCTGATCCTGATAGAAGGGCTGTAAATGTACTGGAATATAATGAAGGTTTACGCCGATCCCTGCTGTCCGCATGGACCGAAAGAGGGTGTTTCGTTGTTGGCTGTCTAAATGCAGCAATCTGATGACATACAGATGCCATCCTGATTCATCCTGTTCGCAGACCAATTGTTCTGCTACTGGCAGATGGGCTAGTCGCTCTTGATAGGTCTTTGCGATCTGGCGCCGGCGGAAAGAGAAGCTTTCCAGGCTATCCAGTTGAGACAATCCGAGGGCTGCCTCGATGTCATTCATTCGGAAGTTGAACCCAAGGGTTGATTGCTCGTAATACCACGGCTCGTTAATGTCGTTTTTAAAAACCGCTGGGTCTCTACTGATTCCGTGAGACCTTAAAGCTTCCAGTTTGCCTGCGATTTCGTGATCGTTCGTTAGGGCAGCGCCGCCCTCGCCTGAGGTGATTATTTTTACTGGGTGAAAACTAAAAACCGTGATATCTGAATAGGCGCCGCTACCGATTTTTGAGCGATGATGCTGGGCGCCAATCGCATGGGACGCATCTTCAATAATACGGAAGCCATAGGTCAGGCTAAGCTGTTTGATCTTAGTCATATCGCAGGGGTTGCCGCCGAAGTGAACGGGGATCAGAATCTTGGGGAGCGTATTATTTTTCGCGGCTGCGATTAGTTTTTGCTCGAGTGATGTGGTGCAAAGGTTAAACGTTTCAGCATCGATATCGACGAAGTCGACTGTGGCGCCACAATAAATGCCGCAGTTTGCAGAAGCGACGAAGGTGATCGGCGTTGTCCAAAGACGGTCCCCGGGGCCAAGCCCAAGTGCGAGACACGCGGCGTGAAGCGCGGAGGTCGCGCTATTCATAGCAACCGCATGTTTCGCTCCGGTGAGCATGCATAAAGCGGCCTCAAATTCAGGTACCTTCGGGCCTTGCGTTAGAAAATCACTCCTGAGAACCGCGACAACCGCTTCGACGTCTTGGTTCGAGATTTTTTGCCGCCCGTAGGGGATCATGCTGAGTGGGCGCCAAGCGAAGACGCATTGTCTTTGATCCAGTTTTTCAAATCGCAGGGTTGCATCCAGGATGTATTGTTATCGCTGGTGTAGCTGAAGCCGGGATCAACTTTTTTGCCATCTTTGATACGATTAATATCATGGCACCATCCATTAATTGAGGGCAGGATTTTGAAGTAGTCTTCGTATTCGTAGGTATGCTCTGAGTCTTCAGGACTTATCATTTGTTCGTGCAGCTTTTCACCGGGCCTTGAGCCTACAATTTTATGCTTGGCTTTTGGTGAAACGGCCTTGGCGATATCCGTGAGGTTAATCGAAGGGATCTTTCTGACATATATCTCGCCGCCCTCCATGTCCTGAAATGCGGTCCATACCAATTCAACGCCTTGCTCTAGGGTAATCATGAATCGCGTCATTTTGGGATCGGTGATAGGAATTTCTGCTTGGTCGTCAAGACTTAAAAAATAGGGGATAACGGATCCTCTGGAGCCCATAACGTTGCCATATCGGACAACTGAAAACCGTGATCCATGTTCGCCAGCATAGGCGTTGCCCGACACGAAAAGTTTATCCGAGCAAAGTTTGGTCGCGCCGTAAAGGTTTACGGGTGAACTGGCTTTGTCGGTGGATAAGGCCACGACGCGTTTGACCTTTTTATCGATACAAGCATCGATCAAATTCATAGCGCCCATAACATTGGTTTTCACACATTCGAACGGATTATATTCAGCAGTGGGAACAATCTTAGTGGCGGCGGCATGCACCACGTAATCGACGTTATCTAACGCTCTATACAGCCGCTCTCTGTCCCGAATATCACCAATAAAGAATCGAACTCTTGGGTCATCTTTAAATAATTTCGCCATTTCCCACTGTTTCATTTCATCTCGAGAAAAAACAATGATTTTTTTGGGATTGAAACGATCGAGCGTCATTGGAAGAAATGCATGTCCGAATGACCCGGTGCCGCCGGTAACAAGAATGGTTTTGCCTCTGAGCATCTTCTTTCCTTTATCGTTTAACTATATTGCATAGATCATGAAGGCGGATCAATTATGACATTTTCACGCTATTAATAACCGCTGTCATTGGCGTGCCTTCAGGGTCAGAACTCTGCTGTAGGATATTAAGGTGCCCCTCTAAAAGTGCCAAGATGTAGCGATTTAAAACGCCAATATTATTGGCCAGGTTCTCCACGTTACGGACTAATTCTGCATCTTGTTCAGCGGTATCTTTCGCATTCGCTAGGGCGCTATTATAATCCATCATCGTGTGAAGAAAGACAGAGGAAACAACATCTTGTGCAACCATGCGAAAGATTGGATCTAAGGGGAGTGCGCTGATAGCATTTAGTGAACCGAGTAATTCATCCTTAGTGTTTTTACCTTTACCCGTTGGTGGTACCGCACCAGTTTCTGCTGTTTTCAGATGTTCCTCGAATAGCGAGACGTTTTTCTTAGCTGTATCTACAATGCCTCCGACCTCCTTCAGGTAAGCGATTGATTCTATTAATCTAACTTTAAAATCTGCGATCTTTAATTGCACTGTTTCTGGCGCAGGGGTCTCAAGTCTTGACGCGATATACTCCGGCACCGTCATCCCAGAATCTGGGTTAAAGATGGGCGCGGTAATAAATTGATCAATCGTATCTTGTAGGGATAAAACTTGGGTGCCATTGATTTTAGCGCCACCCTCAGTGGCGTTGATAACCATGCTCTGGCCGACTGAAATGTCGTGTTCGTAACCGTAATGAAACATTCTTAGAATTGGGTTGGACGTCAGGACTTTACAAAAGTTACCCTCTACCTCGATTGGTTCAAACAAATAGCCTTGTTGCTGATCGCCATAGACATTGCCTTTTGCGTGTGTTCGGCCATCTTCGCTGAGAGCCAAATCCTGACCAATTAAGATGATGGGATCACATCCCAAATAGGTTAAAAGTCGATAAGCCATGTTGCCAGCGGATGGACCGGGTTGTAGCATTCCTTTATCAAGATCAAGCAGTCTTGTGTAGCCATGTTCTCGTTCGCAGGAGATGATTGGGCCTTTATATTTTTCGAAAGTTGCTGGGTGACAGACCGGGGATCCAACTAAAAACGTTTCCTCATAGGTCGTAGGGTCTAGATCTTCAAAAAACCTCGAGGTTGCTTCAACTCTTTCGACACTGGTTGCGAAGTGGGCTTTTAGATTCTTTTTTTGTAGGTGAGGCAAAGAGGCGTCTACGCCTACGATAACGGCCTTGTCCTCTAAGCCTTTCAGTAAATGTATGTTTTTGTCGAGAGATGGTCCTGCGGCAACAACGATTCCAGGTTTGCCTTTGAACTGGTCTGCTAAGGGTTTTATTCCAGGAAGTGCCACGTGCAAAGAGTAGTTCGAAAGGCTAGTGTCAAGTCCATGAAGTGCGTCCTCTGGACAATTCCCATATACCCTCACGCCTTCGAGGATGGCATGGCTCACTCTTTTAATTGCTTGATCAAAATACTGTCTGTCAGTTGAGTAGGCAGCCGGCAAATCAATTATTTGTAAATTTCTGGCACAGATAAAACGGTTTTCAAGCGCAAGGTGGCTTGTAACCGCGGTACTAATGTCTGAAAGTTCAAATCCCACTAGCAATAAGACGTCTTTGGATTCAAGGATGGCGCGGCAGTCAAGGGCTCGAAAGGCCATTAGCAAAACTTCAGGATCCGGCTCAACGATGATGATGGAGCGAGTGACATAATTCTTTTGTTGGACGAGCATTAAAGGGCTATAACCTAAACCAAAACCTAAGCACAGCATGATGCCTTGAAGTTTGTTGATGCAGGTTTCTATGTGGTTTGCCATGGAGCCGATAGGATCGGACTGCTCGTAGAAGAGCGTATCATTTTTGATGTCAATCAAATTATAAGCACCTGAATCATGCTCTGACTGGAATAGGCAGTATCGGTCGGTGGCATCGGTTGTGTTCAGTAGACTATAAAGTGCTGGCCTCGACTTTTTGCATACTCCCATGTTGAGCTCGAATAGTGCTTTTTCAAAGTTGGTTGTGACATTCATAGAATTCTCCTTGCCGTTGTAACAGCAATTATCAGGCCAATTACTGTATATATAAAATATATGCTTAATATTCAGTAACTTGCGCGTATTTTTTATCCCTGAGTTTGGGAGGCGGCTGCACTGCCGTCAAATATCCGACGCAAGTCTTCAGAGCTTTTTCTGGTCTTAGTCATATCAAAACTTTAAACCTGGTTTAAAAACACTAAGGTTTCTCCACATCTTGTCGATAACTATTACAAGTCTTAAAACACAACGACAGGAATCAAGATCATGGCACTAACCGTTAACACAAACGTAGCCTCACTCACCTCTCAGCGAAACCTGGGCGGCTCACAAGAACTGCTGAAGACTTCGCTTGAGCGTTTGTCTACCGGCCTTCGCATTAATAGTGCAAAGGATGATGCGGCGGGTCTTGCGATCAGCGAGCGGTTTACGGCCCAGATCAAGGGCTTGAACCAGGGCGTGCGGAATGCCAACGATGGTATTTCACTGGCTCAGACGGCAGAAGGCGCGTTGGGGGAAGTGACCAACAACCTGCAGCGCATTCGAGAGCTGGCGGTTCAGGCGTCCAATGCAACCAATACGGCCGCTGACCGAACGGCGCTTCAGAACGAAGTATCGGCTTTGGTCTCAGAGATTGATCGGGTTGCGCAGCAGACGACCTTTAATGGTACAAAGCTGTTGGATGGCGGATTCTCTGGTGCGGTCTTCCAGATTGGTGCGAACGCGGGTGACTCGATTACGATTGATTCGATCTCGAATACGACGGCTGCGAAGCTCGGCAGTGAAAACAGTTTCATTAAGGCCGGTGCAGCGATTAGTGCAGTAACAGGTTTCGCGAATGTTGTTTCAGCTGGTGCTATTAAGATTTCTGCAGCAAGTTTTGCTGCAGTAGAGCTAGGCGCGTTAGCAGCTGCGGCAAGTAAGGAAGAAAGAGCGGGCCAAGTCGTTGCCGCAGTAAACGATAAGACGGGTCAAACTGGTGTTTTCGCCTACATAACAAGTGGTAATACGATTCAGCTGCAGTCTCAGACCGGGGCTTATACAATGACCGTCGTAAGCGCTGCAGGGGCCACAGCAAATGCAGGATTAGGTGCGACTGGTACAACAACAGCTTCTGCGACAACTGGCGTTGCGAACTTATCAGTTAGTACCTATGGGGCCTCACAAACGGCGATCGCTTTGGTTGACGATGCGCTCAGCAAGATTAACACCTCGCGCTCAACGCTTGGTGCAATCCAGAGCCGGTTTGAGTCGGCGGTATCAAGCCAGCAAACAACGTCTGAAAACTTGTCGGCCTCTAGAGCGCGGATTCAGGATGCCGATTTTGCAGCTGAAACGGCGAACCTGGCGAAAGCGCAGATTCTTCAGCAGTCGGGTATTGCGATGTTGGCCCAGGCCAATGCGATTCCGCAGAACGTTTTGGCTTTATTGCAGTAGTAGAAACAAATAAGCAGTAAATATTTTTGGTTTAAACCGCATGACTGAAGAGTAACTAAACATGGATATAAGCGCAAAAAGCAGTATGGCTGCTCAGGCACAAGGTCCTACGGCTTCAGGTGCCAAGCCGGCGGCAAGTGTTGCCGCTGCTAAGGCTAATGTTGCCGATGTGAAGGGGGCCTTGCCGGACAAGGCGAGTATTGATGTTCCAGAATTTAAGACAAAGGATATTCAAAAAGCAATTAATGAGCTCCAAGCCTATGTTGATAAGATGGGTCGAAACGTTGATTTCCGGATGGACAATTCCATTGATCGGCCCGTTGTAACCGTACGAGACTCGAATACGCAGGAGCTGGTTCGTCAAATCCCGACGGAAGAAGTGTTAGAAATGGCTGCTCGATTGGAAGATACGCTACAGGAGTGGAAAGCAGGATTCTTCTTCGATAATAAGATGTGATAGCTGGCATTAAAATTGCTTTCATGACTTGTGAATTAGTTCGAGGAACTGAACATGCCAATCACCGCGACAGGAATTGGTTCAGGACTGGATGTGGAATCGCTGGTGGCACAGCTCGTGCTGTCGGAAGTGAAACCGAAGGAAGTTCGGCTAGATCGAACGGAAGCCGCTTATCAGGCGCAGATTTCTGCCTATGGTTCCATTAAGGGCGCAATGTCTGGGTTTCAAACGGCCGCGCAGACGACGGCTGACCCCGCAACCTATCAGGCAAAGACGACTTCTGCGTCAGACTACACGAAGCTTTCCACTTCGGCCACCAGCAGTGCCGTCGAGGGAAACTACAGTCTAACGGTAACCAGACTAGCACAAACACATTCGTTGGCGACTTCTGCGGGTTACGCCAGCACGTCGGCAGCGGTCGGTACCGGAACGTTAACGATTTCAACCGGAACGACGTCCTATACCTCTGAGACAGATACCTACAATAGTTTTACCCAGAAGACCGGGACATCGGCAGTCGTGATCACGATTGATGCCTCTAATAACAGCCTCGCGGGGTTACGGGATGCGATCAATGGGTCAACGGCAGCCGTGACCGCTTCAATTATCTACGACGGCGCCAACTATCAACTGGCGCTTGCAGCCAATGATTCCGGGGCTGAAAACTCCATTGCTATAGCCGTTGACGACGATGACCTAAATGATACGAACGCCGCGGGTTTGTCGAGTTTTGCGTTTTCATCAGGGGCGACGAATTTAACTCAAACAGCCGAAGGCACTGATGCGGCTTTAACAATTAATGGGCTTGCTGTAACCAGTGCCTCAAATGTTGTATCGGGTGCCGTAGAGGGTCTTGATATCACTCTAAAGGAAACGTTCTCAGAACCAGAAACGATCACGGTCACTGATAACACCGGCGCGATTAAAACGGCAATTCAAGGTTTTGTAGACGGTTACAACGAGCTGGTTACGGTGCTGAATGCACAAACTTCTTATAATGCGTCGACCGGAAGAGGCAGTACCTTAACCGGGGATTCGACCGTTCGGTCGCTGCTGAATACCATCCGAAGTTACATGAATGACCAGGTCTCCAACGCTCAATCTGATTATAGTTATGCTGCGCAAGTTGGTTTTAAAACGAACACGTTAGATGGAAAAATAACGCTGGACAGTACCAAGCTAGATGCAGCGCTTGCTGCTGATCCGCTGGATATCGCAACCCTGTTTGGCGCTTATGGACGAACTACCAACCCGAATGTCGAATTTGTTTCTTCTACCACGGAGTCCGAGGTAGGGCAGTATTCTGTGGACTATACGCCAGCCTCGGCTGCATCGATTTTGGGATCGGCTCTCGCTACCAATCTAAATTTCAGCCAAAACGCTAATGCGGCAGCGACCTTTGATATAACAGTTGATGGTGAAACGGCCAGTGTGACCATTAGTTCAAACTTTGCCAGTGATGCAGAAGCGGCAGCGGGTGTCCAAGCCGCGATCAATACCGCTTTGTCGACAAAGTCCGTCTCTGTAACGCTAGCTGGCGTCTCGGGTGACCAGTTGGTGATCCAATCGAATACTTCGGGATCGAGTTCTTCGGTTGTTGTCTCGAACCTTGATAATGATGCCGCGTCCTTGGGACTGAACTCGGTTACAACCACGACAGGTAGTGATGCAGCGGGCTCCCTTGGAGGCTTTGCTGCCACGGTAAGTGGTACGCAATTAACGGGTGGGCTTGGGACGCCTACAGAAGGGATTAAATTAAATGTTTTAGGCGGTGCAACCTCAGACTTAGGCTCTTTATATTTCTCTAGAGGGATTGGCTCAAAGGTTGATACGCTGTTGTCGAGCCTTTTATCTGCAAATGGTTTGGTCGAGGCTCGGCTAACGGGACTTGCGTCTTCAGTTAAAGATGTCACCGCGTCACGCCAAGCACTTTCTGAGCGCGCCGATAATCTTGAGGCGTTGTACAGAAATCAGTTCAATAACCTTGAAACTTTAATTTCAGGCATCAATGAAACGGGTTCGTTTCTGAATCAAGCGCTTTCCGGTTTTGTAGCGCCGCTTTCATTCGTGAAAAAGTAATGCAGTAAATGAGAAAGTACTTCTATCTGATAAGGGGAAATGGAAATGAATGTCAAAAAGCTAATGAAAGAATATCAAGGTATCCAAGTTGATACGACGGTTGAGCAAGCGGGACCTCATAAATTGGTGAGCCTCCTCATGAATGGTGCGCTTGAAAAGCTGATTAGAGCGAAAGCCTCCAACGACGCAGTATTGCGACGAGAGCTTGTCGGCAAATCAATTTCGATCATTGATTATCTTAGAGCGTCTTTAAATCCTGGGGCTGATCTGGAATTTTCAAATCAATTGGGCGATCTTTATAGCTATATGGAGACGCAATTATTGGATTCGACGCTTCATTGCGACGAAGCACCGATTGAAAACGTAATCGCCCTGTTAAAGCCTGTCAGAGATGGTTGGGATGGGATCGATGCAGAGTACAGAAGTTGATGAGCAGCCAGTCAGCTATTGCAGTTTTTCCAGCGGTGGGAAAAGTCGCTGAAAGGTGCCTAGAGGACCTAGATGAAATCGCTGTCATGACGGAAGGGATGATTGTTTTGGCGGGTAAAGGCGATTGGGAGGCACTGCCTGGGGCGCAAGTCGCGCGGGATGCCGCATTGCGGCGGTGTTTCTCTGCGCCACTTACCGAAGAAGATGCGTTGATCGCAGCGGATAAGATCCAGCGATTGCTGCGTCAAAATGAATTGCTGGTCAGTAAAGTGATGGATGCTAAGCAAAAACTCGCTCAAGACATGCAGCAGAGCAAAAGAGACTACAAGGCTGTGAGTGCCTATTTGGCAGATTAAGGACCTTATGCTTTGAGTCTGCAGTTTTAAGCTTTGAGCTGCTAGCCGTTATGCTCCGAGGCATTTAAAAAATTTGGGGTTTTGAATGGTCTCACGGACATGTAAAACTGGCTAAAGTGGCTTCGAGATGTCCTTGTGGGTATTGCGGCGATTAGATTGAAGCAGAACTTTTAGGGCGCAGACGCGCAAGGTACACTGTGGATAAGCAATTGATGAGCCGCCAATGAATTTCAGTCCGGATCCCTTTTCCGAAGGCTTGTCCTTTGAGGACCAATTGCCCTGCGAGATCGAGTCGCGGGTCGAGCCGCCAAGCTTGGCCGAGCGGGTGCGCCTGAACG
>Ga0206126_10005337_pt1 | contig 11849 bp, 20 predicted proteins | sample Helgoland_Spring_5_FD_148621 | JGI IMG/M metagenome (GOLD analysis project Ga0206126, IMG submission 148621) | Pelagic subsurface seawater microbial communities from Kabeltonne, Helgoland, North Sea - Helgoland_Spring_Bloom_20160412_1 | ecosystem: Environmental > Aquatic > Marine > Epipelagic ...
CGGGTCGGTGTTGGCTAATAGTGATGAAAGAATAAAAACAAATGTAGAAGATGTTCCTGATGATTTGGCATTGGAAATGGTAAGAAATATACCATGTAGATATTATGAATATAAAGATAAAAAATCACGTGGAAATAAAAAAACAATAGGATTTATAGCACAAGAAGTAAAAGAAATACTACCGATGGCAGTTGGAGAACAAACATCTATTATTCCGAATGAAATGCGTGTATTGGAAAATATAACTTGGGAAACAATTACAGATGGAAGTAATAATAAATATAAATTAACGACCGATTTACAAGACGTGAGTGGGATAATATATAGATTTTATGTTAGTAATGACCCAAGTGGGAATGATGAGTGTGAGAAAGAAATAAAAGGAAATAGTGACAATACATTTACATTTGAAGAAAAGTGGAATAACATATTTTGTTATGGTAAAGAAGTTAATGATTTTCACACTTTGAATAAACAAAAATTATTTACTTTGAATTTTTCAGCAACACAAGAAATAGATAAAATACAACAACAGGAAAAAACAAAAGTCCAAAATCTACAAACCGAGTTATCTAATGCGAACAATATAATTCAACAACAAGCAGTTAAAATAACTACATTGGAAGGACAATTAGCAGAAATATTAACAAGACTATCCAATCTAGAAAAATAACAAATGCCATACAAATCTATAATATCATAAATTAAACAGTATAATTAAATTATTACACTGTTTAATCTAGTATTACAATGTTTAATCTAATTATTACACTGTTTAATCTAGTATAACACTCTTTAAACTAACACAGAAATCGGTTATATAATGAGAAACCGGTTAAATAACGAGAAACCGGTTTTAGAGAAAAAAAGGGTTTTTTTTTTATATTAATGCCGGATTAATATAAAGGTTGTCTAGTTATAGACTAGTCTAGTCTTTCAAGTGGGTAAACACTTAGAAGCAGTCGTCTTCCTCTTCATCTTCTTCGCTCTCAGAATCAGAAGACAAGACCAACTCTTGAACCTTGCTTTCTTGGCGGAGCTTGTTACGGCGTTCGACCAATTGCACCTTGGTCAAATATTCGAACTTTGCAGGAATATTCCGAGATTTACCAAGATTGACCCAGACCGCACAATGTTTTATAAGATTGTAAACACTATTACCCATCACTTCTGAGAAAACATTGTGCGAATGTGGACATTCCGCCCATCCACAGTATCCACGCTTCATGTTAAAACAAATCGGGGTAGAAACATAATTCATTATTGAGTTAATAATATTTAAGGTATATGTTTACACTAAGAAAAATGAATTATCCCTTTCAATTTTTTCATTTCTAATTCACTTCATTCTACAAAGAGAAAAAAAGGGGTTTTTTTTTCATTAGCTCATCAATTACCAACCCTTTACTTTTTCTACTACTTAAAATTTCCTTTTTATAATTTATTTTTTTTTCATTTTCTATATCTCCAATTGTTTTAAGATTTACCCAAAAATTTTTGTTATTTTCAAAAAAATTTATTAAAGTATCACACACTTCTATATTTATAATATTATCATATATTTTAATGTAATCATATTCTTTTTTTTTTTTATATTTCTCTAAATTTAATGCGTCTATTAATATATTATTTATTATTTTTATTTAAATATATAAAAATATTATATATCAAAACAATACATTTAATTATGTAAAATTATGAATTTCTTTAAAAAATATATTGCGTGAATTGTCGTATTAATAATAAAAATATTGTTATTAAAATTATGTTTAATGCACCATCATTAATATTATCAAAATTTTTAATATCGTATTTTGTTTCATATAAAATATCCATAAAATCTGGACCAAAATTTTTAAATGGGTTTTTGTGATGATTCTCATGACAATTATTTCTCTCTTTTAAAGAATAATTTATTAAATGATAACTTGCATAACTTAATGCCCAGAGTATAATTATATTATAATTAAAATAATAATTTACTTTTTTAATTGATATTTTTACATCATAAAAATAAAATAATAATATTAAAAATCCACCACAATTAAATAAATTTTGAAGTCCTTCAAAAAATATAAAATACCATTTTTTATTAATAATTGAATCGTGATGATAATTTGTATGAAAATTAAAAAATATATTATAAAAAGAATAAAATATTAATTTTATTGAATTTGGTATTTTAATTTTTTTACAACATTCAAAACTTTCATAAAAGGCCAATGAAAAATTCTTAAATATTGAATAATGTGAATAATAATGGATTTTATAACTAAATATTATTGAAATTATAAGTGATAAAAAACCCATAAATATTTTGTAAGTTAATTTAGACCCTTTCTCTCCATTTTGAATATATGAAAATATTAATGTTGCTATAAATAATATTGAAAAATATAGATAATTTAATCTAATATATTCAATAAAATATTTATATTTTTTTTTCACCTTTTTGTATTTTTTTTCCTTAATCTTTTTATTATTTTTAATTTTTTTTTTAATTTTGTTATTTTTCATTAGTTTATTAATTTATATAATTAAATAATAATAAACATATTGTTATAATTATTAAATTTATAGAACCATCATTCATATTGTCTAAATTATTTATATTATGTTTTGTATTATAATAAATATCCATAAAATCATATCCATAATTTAAATTAATATATTTGTGATGAACATTATGTGAATGTCCCTTAGGTTTTAATTCGTAATTAATTAAATGATAAGTTGCATAAAATAAACTCCATAAAAAAATTGTCTTATAATTAAAAGAAAAAACATTATTAAAAAAATGAAGTTTAAAATCAAAAAAATAAAATAGTATTATAAAAATACCACCTGAATTTATAATATTTTGAATAAATTCAATAATATAATTATGCCATTTTCTATTAATAATTGAATCGTGGTGTATTTTATCGTGAAAATCACCATATATTGCAATAAATTTAAATAAATTAATTATTGGATAATATAATATATATTTAGTTTTAGAGAGATTTAAGTATTTTAAAAAATCATTATATATTTTATAAAAATTATATGAATGAGAAAACACGTGTATATGATAACTTAGATAAATACTAATAAATAATGAAAAAAATGACATAAATATTTTTGTGAAAATATTCTTTTTATTTTTAAAATCCGTTAAAATAATCGTACAAATTAAAAGCGTTATGAAAAAAATATAACTTTTTTTTATACATTTTTTTAAATTTTTTAACGTTTCCTTTATTTTATTGCCATTTCTCTCTTTTTTATTTTTTATTTTTGATTTCTTTTTTTTATTTTTATTTTTTGTCTTATTTTTTTTTATTTTTTTCTCCATTAAATAATATAGTATTTTAAAATTCTTATCTAATTATAACTTTTTTTTTATTAAAAATATGAAAGTATATTAAAAACATTATTTAATGTATTTAATATATGGAAATTTTTACAGCAAATCATAATACTACTACAAATTTTCTTGTTAAAATTCAAGAAATTAATGCAAAATTTAAAAAAGAAAAAAAAAATTTAAAAGTTCTTATAGCTAAAACTGCAAAAAATCAAGCAGAACAAATATTGGCCAATGATAATGACGATATGGGAAATCCAGAAGAGTTATGTAAAAAACTTGCTCAATTCAAATTAAAATATGATTCTATTATTTTGAAACAGAAGCAAGAATCCGATGTTCTTATGAATGAATATTATGTTGAAATTTATAATAATATGAATAAAGAAAAAATAACAACTGTTAAAAAAAATTATGATGATATCATTAGATTAGAAGTTTATGATAAATATATTCAGACAGATATTAAAAATTGGGATGTAGAAAAAGATAAAAATATTTGGCCTACAAATCATCCTTTTGAAGATTTATTTACACGTCATTTGACTGGTGAACAATGGTTTAATAATTTTAAATATACTATTAATCAAAAAATTAAGGAAAAAAGGTCTGTTAAAAGGAATGTCGTCAATTTAAATATATAATGATTTAAGCAAAAAACTATTTAAAAAGATATTATGTTAATATAATGTCTGCGTGGCGCAATTGGACAGCGCGCGACACTTCTAATGTCGAGGTTCTCGGTTCAAGTCCGAGCGTAGACTCCAACTCACCATAGCTCAGATGGTAGAGCGACAGACTGTAGTAGTTTATAATTCTATAGAATTATTCTGTAGAAATCTGTTGGTCACTGGTTCGATTCCGGTTGGTGAGAAATTTAAAAAGTTATATTATTATTTTTGTATTTAATAATATAAATTGATTTTAAAAACGGTTTGCTTATATTTATTTATATAATTTATTATGAATAAGTCTTATACTTGGAAACATTCGCCAAAAACATTTAAAAAATTATAAATAAAACAATAAAGAAAAACAATAAAGAAAAATTTTTGGATATTTATTTAATGGAATTAACAAAATACGAAATTGGTCAAATATTTGGATATGTTGGAACAGTTTTTAGTTTTTTTTTATTTATGCCACAAGTTAGACACGTATATAAAACAAAAGATACATATTCTATTAATAAATGTTATTTAAATTTAGAAGTAATTGGTAGTAGTATTAAATTAATATATGCAATATTAATAGAAGAATATCCATTAATAATTTCAAGTATTTCAATTATGACTTGTATTTTTTTAATTTATATTCAAAAATTAAAAGAAAAACCTAAGCCACAAAGTAATATTTTACCTATTGTTGATTCAATTAAAGAAAAAAGAGAGAAAAAATAAGAAAAAGAGGAAAAAGAGGAAAAAGAGGAAAAAGAGGAAAAAGAGGAAAAAGAGGAAAAAGAGGAAAAAGAGAAAAAACAGAATAATAAAAAAATGAAAAGTATATAATTATTAATATTTTATTAATAATTATATAAAATTTCTTATAAAAAAATTATGAATATATAATACCTTGTAATTTAGTTTCTGTATCATAAATAAATTCAATTAATGTTGATATTTTATAAAATACTTTTTTTAATAATGATTCATTATCATTAATTAATTCTAATTTATAATATCCATTTTTTTTTATTCCAATTTTTAATAATATTTTACATAAATCTTCAGGTGATTTATTTGGAATTACATATTTTTTACTATTATTAAAAAATTGTAATACCCAATTATGACTTTCATAAGTTAATGAAAAATAATTACAATAACACACTGGTTTTCTAAGGTAAATATTATAAATATGTTTAAAAGATGGTGTGAATTGTGGGTTAAGCGGAACTGCGTAAGCTACTTGTTGAGACATATATATAATAATAATTTTTTTTTATTTAGGCACGTTTGTAAAAACCGGGTCTCCATTCAACGTATTTTTTTCCATTGTATGTAAATGATTTTTCTCCATTTTTTCTAGCCTTTTCTTTAGCTATCATATATGCGTTCATTCCTTTTTTTCCTTTTCTTTTAGATGTTTTTGTCTTTTTTTTTAAATTTGCTGGTTGTTTTTTTGATGATTTTGATATTTTTCTGCGTTTTCTTGGACGATTTGGGCGTTTTTTTGATTTTGACACGCTTTTTCTCTTTCTACGCACTCTTTTTGTTCTTCTTAAGGAAAGTTTTTTTGCTGTTCTTCTTTTTGCCATTATTATAATATATATTAATATATTAATTTCCTAAAATATATAAATATTATATGTATAATATGTTAAATGGCATTAGAAAGAATAAAAAGAGAGTATGAATTAATTAAAGAAGATCCTCCAGCAAATTGTTCTGCAGGACCAAAAAACGCATCCGATGATTTATTTAAATGGCAAGCTACAATTATGGGACCAACCGAAACACCATATGAAAATGGTGTTTTTTTTATGGATATTCTTTTTCCAAAAGAATATCCATTTAAACCTCCTAAAATATATTTTATAACAAAAATATATCATCCAAATATTAATAGTTCAGGTGGTATTTGTTTGGATATACTTAAAAACCAATGGAGTCCTGCATTAACTATTTCTAAAGTTCTTTTATCTATATGTTCATTGCTTAGTGACCCGAATCCGGATGATCCGCTTGTTCCATCTATTGCAAATTTATATAAAAATGATAATGATTTATATGTGAAAAGAGCCAAATTATATACATTACGTTATGCAACTATGTAATTTGAATAATTCCTTTCCAATTATTATTAATTTCAATTATTTCAAATTCGCCCATTTCAAAATTACTATTAATTTTTATATTTTTATTAAAGCATTTCTTTATATAATTACAAACAGACATATGTGTAACCATTAAAATATTTTTGTTTGTATTTTTATATTTATGGCAAATTTTATAAATAAAAGGACATATTCTATTTTGTAAATCATTTTCATTTTCTAAAAATGTAATATTAGATAAAAAATGTGAACTAGTATAATCTTTATTAAATAAATTTAATAAATGATGATGTTTTTCAAGTTTTTTATATTCACATTCTGAAAATTTTTTACTATTTATATTAAAATCTGGTTTTTGGCAATATTCGTAAAGTGCATTTTCAATATTTACTTTTTTATTATGTTTTTTACAATAAGGATAAATTGTTTGTAAAGTTCGCAAAAAAGGCGATGAAAATATTAAATCTATGTTCTCAGGTAATTTATTTTTTAAATTTTCCGCATTTTTTAACCCTTCATCTATTAAAGGTGAAAAAAATAAAGAACTATTTTCTCTTTTACAATGCCTTAAAATATATAATTTCATATTAATATTATATATTTTTAATTTTTTAATTTCTTTTATAATATCATAATGTTCAAAAAATTATTGAGACTAGCTTTTGGAAAAAAACAAACTATGAAAAAAAGAGGAAGAAAAAAAAGAAGAAAATCAAATACTTTAAAAAAAAATAAATCTAAAAAAAATAGAATGAAATCAGCACCACGCGTTAAAAAAGGAGAAACAGCAAAAAGAAAAGGAAAAACAGCAAAAAGAAGAAAAAGAGGAAGACCAAAAAAAAAAAAATTAAAAGGCGGTGGTAGAGATTCTACAAATCCTACCGGGTTTGGTGGTAATTGGAATAATAATAAACTAATTGGTGGGGGGTGAAACGAAACCAACCAACCACTTTTAAAAATATAATTTAATTCTTATATAAAAATACTTATAAATATTTGAGATGACAACAAAATTTTTAAAAATATGAAAATATTGTTTGAAAAAAATATTTTATTTGTATAAACCTAAACAACAAACTTTAGAAAGTTCTACTACCGCATTAATATTTAATTCTCCTTTAGTTGCTGATACAACTAAATCAATTATATCACCAACTATTCCTTCATTTATCATAAATAATAATGTTTTTTCTTTATCATCACTTATAGGTGCTTCAACAATTATTTGCTTTACTAATTTTTCTACTAATTGTTTTTGTTCTTCACCTTTTACATTCGTTGCTTCTACTATTTCCATTGCAAAACGAACCACTTCTATAATTGTTTTTGCATTTATATCAATATTTTTTGTTTTTTTTTTTAATTCTTTTAATGCATTTTCATATATAGTTGACATTTATATACTTTATTAAATTGTTATTTTTAAATTTATTTATTTATAAATAAAAATTATTTTTTACTTATTAACAAAATTTTTATAATAAAAAAAAATTTTGTTAATAAAATTTGTAATATTTTTACATCCCTTTTATAAACATTTTTGCATATTGTTTCTCCTTTTCTATCATTTTTTCCTATTTTCTTCTTTTTCAAGTTCAAACTCATTTTCTTTACATTGATTACGACGACGACTAGCCATTTGTTTACGTTTTCTATTAAGTTTTTTTTGACGATAACAATATTGTTCTTCAAAACTATTCCATTTATTTGATACAACATAACTTGTAGTACCATCACCAGAATATTCAAACCTTAGAGCATAACCTTTTGGATCATCATACATTTCTTTTGAAATTGGAAAATAAATTGATTTTCCATTGTGAAAAATTTTTCCTGTATGTTCAATGTGAATTCCCCTATTATTCGTCCAATAACCTTTTTTTTCTTTTTCCCAAATCCAATTATTGGAACGCATATTGTTCATAATATTATGGTAGCTTGACATTTTATATAGTTTTATATAAGGTTTTTTCTCTTTGTTGTTTTTACTTATTTATTATAGTTTTTTTTGTTATTATTAAAATAATTTTTTTTTTCTTCAATTTTTTTAATATATTTAAAAAAATATTTTAACAAAAAATAAAATTTTATTTATAAATATAATACTTTTTTTAAGAATAAAAAAAATTGATTTTAAAATTAAATGATTAAGTATTATAATAAAATATTTATATTATGTGTGACACAAAATTTAAAATATCAAATAAAACAATGAAGTTATTGTCAACTCTTCATTATTATGCTGAAACAAGTGATATGAATATTAAACACGCAGCCGGAATAGTTAAAAATGGAAAAATTATTGATATTTCTACAAATTCACATCGTTCAAGTTATAATTTTAATGGAAAAAATTACGTTCAGTGTAGTTTACACGCTGAAATGGCTGTAATTCGCAAACTAATTTATAATCTAGAAAAAAATAAAAAATATAAAACTAGAAAAATGAATAAATATACCCTATTTGTAATTAGAAAAAATTATTCTAATTCAATGCCTTGTAAACATTGTTCTAAATTAATTAAAAAATCTGGTATATCTAAAATTTATTATTCAAATGGAAATCCAAATAAAGATTATTTATCTAAAATTAAAGCTAAAAACCTGAAAGGTACACATCAATCAAGGGCTGTAGTAATAAGTTCAAATTATTTAACAAATTAATTTAAATAATTTTAAAATAAAAATAAAAATAAAAATAAAAAATATTTTTTATTTTTATTTTATTTCCCAGTAGAACCAAAACCACCTGACCCCCTAATAGTATTATCTAAATTATCGACAAGAACCACTCTAAAAGGCGTTAGATTTGGAGTACAAATTTGAACTAATCTACTACCTTTTTCAATTGTTTCTGTTGAACTACTGAAACAATCAAAATATCCAGCTAAATTTCCACGATAACCAGAATCAATAATACCTGTATTATTTGCTAATCTAAATTGTGATTTTGAAATAGATGACCTTGGATAAATGTAAAACGCAGAAGGCCTACCGTGAACATCATACATCGCACATTGAATATGAAAATCAATTTTTTTTGTTTGAATAACTCTATTTGTAAAAGGGAATTCTATCTCTTTTTGAATATAAATATCAAAACCAGAATCAGGATTATTGTTATTTTCTAAATTATAATTTACCTTTTCAATCTGTTTTTTATAAAGAGTTGAGAGAAATCCATTGTCATTTACAATTTTTAGTTTAAGAGTATACATTTTTTTTGTTATTAATAACATTTTTTTTTAAAATTCAATTTTTTTATTTAATATATATATAATGTTTGACAATATGTTTTTTGGAAAAATTAATCAAGATTATTGTTTGTATTTTTATTTCTTAATGGTTATTTCATTTATTATTTTATTATTTTTAGTATTTGGATTATTAAAATGCTTATTAATAAATAAATTCAATATTCATATTATTAATGCACATATTTTAGGATTAGTCACATATTTTTTAGTTTATTTCCAATCTAGATTATTATATTCAATGTGTCATATGCATTATTAATTTATGAAAAAAAATATATATATATTAAAATATAAAAGATAAATACAATTATTGATGTTTTGTAAGTAATTTTCTCTAATGATATAGAAATCGCATCTAGATCATCATTGGTTAAAGGTTGTCCCATTTTTTATATATTTTAAATTATTAATTTAAGTTATTTTAATAATTTATTTTTTACAAATTGTTTTATTTTTATTTTTGTCTAATTTACAATAAGAACAAATAAAATTATTTTCTACATTTGCTTTTAATTTCTCTAAATAATCCGATTGAGGATTTTTTAAATTTTCAAGATCTGATAATGATTTTTTAACTTTATTATTGTCTACAATAATTGATATTTCATTGGCGTGAATACGACCCAATATTCGATTATTTTTACAATAACATTTAGGACAAATATTATTTTTTATAGTATATGTTTGTTGTCCCTTTTTATTACACGTTGTAATAATTTCATTATTTTGTATTTTTTTTTGAATTTCTTTATAATTGGAATTTAACGCACAGTTTTTATTTTTTAAAATAATATCAGAAGATTTATTATTATTAAAAGTTTTTTTTTTTAAACAATCATTGTTAAAACTTCTTTTTACAAAATTTAAGCCATTGCTACATTTATTTTGACTATTTTTAGAATATAATTTAGGATTTTTTAATCTTCTTTGATAATTTGCATAACTTGATTGATTGCTTGAAACCGGTTTTCTATATGAAATATCACATAATTTATTATTATTGCAATTTATGGAATTATTGATACAACTTCTTAAAATACCCCTATTGGTCATATTTAAATTAAAACATCCTTTATTATTATTAAATCTTGGATTTTTTGCTTTTGATTTTCTTGCCAAAACAGCCAAAGACATTTATATATTATAAATATTTAAAATTCGCAAGATATAGCTATTTTTTAAATAATAAAAATATATATGGATAATTATACAAGTAAAGAAAAAGAAAATATTTATTCTTTTAAAAATAATATTGAAGTTAAAGAATTAAATTATTCAGGTTGTTTATTTATTAATTGTTCAAATATATATCCTAAAAAAAAATTATATAATTTATATATTTCATATTTTGAAGAATGTATTTTTAAAGCACAAGAAATATCAAAAAAAAATAATAAAAAAGGTATTATTTGTCATATTAATTTAGAAAATATTCGTATTAAAAATTTTTCTATGAAATTTATTAAATTACTTAATAATAAAATTAATAATAATGTTTTATTAGAGGATTCATTAGATATTGCTTATTTTTACTATAAAAATATTATTACAAAAAAATTATATGATTTTATATATTCTATAATTGATAAAGATACAAGAAAAAAATACAAATTAATTAAAGTTGAATAAATTATATTTTCAAAAATATATAAAGTATAATTATATATTTTATTAATATGAATAATAAGAATTTAAAAAAAAATAAGATAAATTCAAGATTTAACTATATTAAAAAAAATTTTGAAAATGAAAATAAAAAAAGAATAGAAAACGAACAACATAGAAACGAAATTAGGAATAAAATTAATTCTAGATTCGATTTTGTTAGAGATGATTTTGAAAATGAAAATAAAAAAAGAATAGAAAACGAACAACATAGAAACGAAATTAGAAATAAAATTAATTCTAGATTCGATTTTGTTAGAGATGATTTTGAAAATGAAAATAAAAAAAGAATAGAAAACGAACAACATAGAAACGAAATTAGAAATAAAATTAATTCTAGATTCGATTTTGTTAGAGATGATTTTGAAAATGAAAATAAAAAAAGAATAGAAAATGAACAACATAGAAATGAAATTAGGAATAAAATTAATTCTAGATTCGATTTTGTTAGAGATGATTTTGAAAATGAAAATAAAAAAAGAATAGAAAATGAACAACATAGAAACGAAATTAGGAATAAAATTAATCCCAGATTCGATTTTGTTAGAGATGATTTTAAAAAAGATTTTAATAATAAAACATATTCTAATTCTTTCAAAATTAAAAAAAAAAATATTAAAAAAGAATTTAATATAAATGAAAACGAGTTTCCTTCATTATAAGTTTAATATATCTTTTTTTTTTTTTATATAATAATAATGAATATAGATAAATATTTATTTAATAAAGATATTGAAAAAATTAATATTTTTTGCATTTTTATAAATAATAAAAACGAGATTTCCCTAATTAAAAAAAACAA
>Ga0206126_10005345_pt1 | contig 11839 bp, 9 predicted proteins | sample Helgoland_Spring_5_FD_148621 | JGI IMG/M metagenome (GOLD analysis project Ga0206126, IMG submission 148621) | Pelagic subsurface seawater microbial communities from Kabeltonne, Helgoland, North Sea - Helgoland_Spring_Bloom_20160412_1 | ecosystem: Environmental > Aquatic > Marine > Epipelagic ...
GTGAACCGAAAGCATGCCTGGTACTAATAGAAGCATCGAGACAACGTTGAGCAGTATTACCGCTCTGTCTTCCCAATACACGCCGACCGCGAGCCACCCGACGCTTCCCATGAAACTAAACCATACGCGTACCTGATTCAAAATAATATTCCGAATAATCTTCCGAGAAGCGTATTCGACGACCACGCTCGCGGTTCGACGGTGAGTGACATATCCAACCTTCGCCAACTTACCCATCACCCCCTCACAACAAAATGGATGTACCGAGCACGCTCGCCAGCGCGGCGGAGACGGCGGCGCGGCTCCAGGGCTTTGTTCTGGAAGGTTCTCGCACCCGGGTCTGGGCCCAGAGCATCGGCAAGTGGTGCGTGGCCAACTCGGTGATCAACCTCTCCCGCCTTGGCTTCGTGGCCTGTCGCCGTCTTCGCGCCGCGCTGGAGGACAGTAGGGTCCTCGCCAACCAGAAGCAGGATGGCCTCGACAAGACCAACGTGCTCCACCTGCTCTTCCAGACGCTGCGCGCCGACCTGCAGAACGGCCACCTGTACAACCTCCACGCCAAGAAGCTCAAGAAGGCCAAGCACCGCGGCGGCCTGGGCAAGCTCGCCTTCCTGCTTGCGGACTGCCCCGCGGACGAGGGTGACAACGTGGGCTACCTCCTCGTGTATGGCAACCACTGCGTCGCCGTGAGTCGCCACAAGGGCTGCTACTTCCCGAGCGACCCGCGCGTGGGCAAGAAGCGGCGCGCACTGGCGCTCAAGCCGGGGCTCTTCGAGGCGCTCCAGATCCAGGAGGAGGACGTCCAGTGCGTGATCCGCCTCGAGTCCAAGGCGGCAGCGCCCCGGGCTTCCAAGCGGGCGCGCAGTCGGGGAGGCGAAGCAGGCGGAACCGGACGCAAGGACATCGACGGCATCTTCTTCCGAAGGAAAAAAATAGCCACGAAGCCCACGCGCGTCGTGCTGTGCGAGACGGACGAGGAGCGCACCAAGCAACGTGCCCCCGCCTCGGAGCCCAGTCGTCTGCGGGAGCGGTCGAAGAACCAGTACCACGGCATCAACGGGGCGTGGCTCCTCGTCGACCACACCGCCGTCGACCGGACCGACGAGGACGGCATCCCGTCGCTGCTCCAGACCGCGCGGCGGGGCCGCCTCGACGTGGTGCGGCTCCTCGTCGACCACACCGCCGTCGACCGGACCGCCGGGGACGGCGTCCCGTCGCTGCCCCGGACCGCGCGGCGGGGTCGCCTCGACGTGGTGCGGCGCCTCGTCGACCACCACGCCGCCGTCGACCTCGCCAAGCAGGGCGGCGGCCAATGGTGACGCGCGGGCGATAGCGCCGTCGATCGACCACCACGCCGCCGTCGCGTCGGCGCGCTCCGTGGTCGACTCACGGTGGTCGACTCACGGTGGTGTTTGTATTATATAACTTCCCCAGCGACGCTCGTCACAGCACGAATATGGGCGCGTTGCGCGTGGCGGCGGGCTCGGCATCGGGCGCGGGCGCCATCTTGCGCTTGCGCGCGGCCCGCTGGCGGCGTACGTCCCTACGAAAGTACCTGTAGCTACCTTCTTATATAAACTATAAACAAAATACGTCGAATGATAGCGGACGACGTCACCCACGCATGGACGACGAATGGGATCACATTCGTTCGCACCACCGACCAATGTACGACCAGGATTTCGAAGAAAATACGCAACGCCTTGAGTGACGGTGGCGTCACGTTTGAAACCGCGAAGCCCCCCATGAGTCCGTGTAGGAAGAGAGAGAAGACCAGAAGAGTCGCCAGAACCAAGGTCGCCAGAACCAAGGTCGCCAGAACCAAGGTCGCCAGAACCAAGGCCGCCAGAACCAAGGCCGCCAGGACCAAGGTCGCCAGAACCAAGGCCGCCAGAACCAAGGCCGCCAGAACCAAGGCCGCCAGCACCAAGGCCGCCAGAACCAAGGCCGCCAGGGCCAAGGCCGCCAGGGCCAAGGCCGCCAGGGCCAAGGCCGCCGATACCAAGGCTACAATCGACAACACCGAACCCGACGGGGTCGAGGCCAACGCGACGAGAACCGACGCCCCGTACTTCGCCGGAGTACACAGTGGCAAGGCGGTGTGGGAGTGTCCGGGCGACCAGGTCGTCCACCTTGACGAGATGGGGGCCCACTGCGCGCCCGCCCTGATCAAGAACCACTACGCGCGTCTTCGAGAGGACCGCGGTCGGCTGTACGCTACCGTCTTGAAACATCTGGAGGAGGTGGTGAGCGAGTATCAGTACGCGGAACGCGTTGTTGTCGACTACATACACCGCGTCCCGGACGCGGATGAAGCGCTGTACATCGTCGAGCTCGCGAAAGAGATGGAGCAGGACCTCCACCACTACACGAGCGCCGTGACGAGCTGTGCGCACAACACCTTCGAGAACAGCACCGCGATGGAATGCCTGAATATCCGGATGTTGATGAGACGGCTCGACACCATCTCCGACCGGATGAAGCGCCAGCTCAAGCGCTTCCGCGCACTCACCCGCGACCTGGTGGATTGGACATCGGGACGGGCCTGGTTTCGTGCCGCTAAGGACCGCGCCTTCCAGCTGGGCGCGATGGGCGCGCGTACCTTTGCCCGGATGGCAAAGCTGGCGTACAGAAACTGGGGGAAGATCTGGATCGCGTGGTGGGTCTTCACGGGCGGTGCCAGTGCACTCGCGGAGCTGGCGATGGGGATCGTCATGGAATCTACGTGGAAGGAAGTGCTGCTTGTGGCCGCGAAGGCCATACTATACACTTGTTGTGCGAGGGCGGCGTCCGGGGCGGTACACTACGCGCTGGCGACCACCATGGCATGTCTGTTCGTGCACACGAGGGAAAGCCTCAAGCAGTGGCTCGCGAATAGCACTGTGATACCGCGCTGGCTCGTCCAGGCCGCGCTGAAACGCATCAAACAGATGGAGGAGTACATCAACGATCATGACGTCAAGACCGCGACCATGATGCTGGCTATGATGTACATGCCATCGATCGGTCGCGCCCTCGCGTGGCTCATGGCGGGCACCTGTAAAATATTCAAGTATGGCGACGTTGCCGTTACGGGTCTCGTGGCCGCGGGCGTCGGCCACGTCGTCACTAGTGTGTCCGGAGGCCTCGTGGGGCTGGTCGCGGCCACGGGTGTATTGGCGGTGGATGCGACTGTAGACTTTGTAGGCAAGCAGAATTGGAAGGACCGGACCAACATGACGTCCGAGGAACTGACGGCCATGTCGGACGTCCAGGCGTACCGCGTGATCCTCCTCCGAGTCTCCCGGTTGCTATCCGTGTTTACGGTGGGCGGTAAGGCGGGGTGGGACGCTCAAAATAAGAGTAAACTGACGCGGGCAGAGGCTCCCTTCACAGACTCGATCACCGGGCAGTATGCCGCGGAAGGCTTGGTACAGACGACGTTCGAAGCACACAAAGCCGCAGGTGCGCACGGCAACGACACGACGTCGGCCTTTCGTGGAAACTCGCATACCGATCACGGCCAGTGGAACGTATCGCAGTGGATCCGGTACATGGCGGGCTACCCGCAGGAGGCGCCCGTGGCAAAGAGAAGGACGCGGGGAATGTACCTTAACGCGCACGACTCGACGACGGGATCGGTGATGAAGACGGTGAGGGGATTTGATGAGTTGTCCGTCTCCTCGCAGAAGATAGTACAGACGCTGGGTGACTCCGTCCTGTATGCACTCTATGCACCTCTGCGCAGTCTGGGCTTGTCGGTCGACCCCGCAGCCGAAGCGACCGGCGCAGCCGGAGCGACCGACGCCGCAGCCGAAGCGACCGACGCAGCCGGAGCGACCGACGCCGCAGCCGAAGCGACCGACGCAGCCGGAGCGACCGACGCGACTGGCGCGACCGACGCGGCCGGCGCGACGCCGGCCGCGGCACTGCTCATGTATATACTACTCGGAGGGATATTGATCATGGTAGTCCAGGACCCGGCGGGTGACGAGGAGCGCCAGTCTATCATGCAGTGGGTGGAGGTGCATCGCACCGCGACAGGTGCGACGGCCCCGGATCCACCGCCAGTGCCAGGCGGCGTTTCCTTCAGGGGGCATCACGCGCGGTAGTGCGCTCGTTACTCCGGCGCCAGCTTGATATCGCACATCGACGTCGGCACCTCACTGTATCGGCCCCCAGATCTGGAACAGGATTAGGATCGCATCATCCCTCCCCGACGCCGGTATCTCGCTGTATCGGACCCCAAGATCTGGTTCTGAGTGGCGTGGTGACCCCGTCCCGACACCAGCTCGCCCCCCGACAGCGCCACCAGCGCACGCACGCTGTGGGTGTGGCCCGCCAGCGTGCGCTCGCAGCGCCCCGTCACCACGTCCCAGACCTTGATGGTATGGTCCACCGCCCTCGACGCCAGCTTTCCCCCCCCGCCCCCGCGCTGGGGACGAAGTTGTAGATTACAAAAAACGTCTAAACAAGATCAGATAACCAACCGTCCTCTTCGTACCAGACCGCCGTCCTCTTCGTGCCAGACCGCCGTCCTCTTCATGCCAGACCGCCGTCCTCTTCGTGCCAGACCGCCGTCCTCTTCGTGCCAGACCGCCGTCCTCTTCGTGCCAGACCGCCGTCCTCTTCATGCCAGACTACTCGACGTGTGAGTCTCAAACGCGATCGGGATCAGGCGTGTCGCCCCAGATCTTGATGGCGGTGTCCTCCGATCCTGACGCTAGCGTGCCGCCCGGGAGCGCCGCCAGCGCCTTCACGCCGCGGGTGTGGCCCTCCAGCGTGCGCTCGCACCGCCCCGTCGCCAGGTCCCAGATCTGGATGGTCTTGTCGAGCGATCCCGACGCCAGCTTGCCCCCGGGCCACGTCGCCAGCGCCACCACGTCGCCAGTGTGGCCCTTCAGCGTGCGCTCGCACTGCCCCGTCGCCAGGTCCCAAATCTTGATGGTCTTGTCGCCCGACCCCGCCAGCCTGTTCCCCGCGCACGCAGCCAGCGCCCGCACACCGCCGGTGTGGCCCTCCAGCGTCAGCTTACACTGCCCCGTCGCCACGTCCCAGATCTTGATGGTGTTGTCCCATGACCCCGACGCCAGCTTGCCGTCCGGGAACGCCGCCAGCGCCAGCACCCAGCTGGCGTGGCCCTCCAGCGTGGACTCGCACTGCCCCGTCGCCACGTCCCAAATCTTGATGGTCTTGTCCAACGACCCCGACGCCAGCTTGCCCCCCGCGCACGCTGTCAGCGCCATCACGGGGCTGGTGTGGCCCTCCCGCGTGGGCTCGCACTGCCCCGTCGCCACGTCCCAGATCTTGATGGTCTTGTCCCACGATCCCGACGCCAGCTTGCCGTCCGGGAGCGCCGCCAGCGCCCCCACGCGGTCAGTGTGGCCCACCAGCGCGCGCTTACATTCCCCCGTCGCCACGTCCCAGATCTTGATGGCGCCGTCCAACGCCCCCGACGCCAGCTTGTCCCCCGCGCACACCGCCAGCGCCTGCACGCTGAAGGCGTGGCCCTCGAGCGTGCGCTTGCAGACGCTCGGCCCCCGGTGCAGCAAGCGGATCCGACGGGCGCGCATGACCGCGCGCGTGACCATGAACGCTGCCCAGCCCATGACGGGACTGGGTCGCTCCTCCTCCGTGTTCATGTCTACCCCGAGCCACCGCGGGGGGCGGGGTACGGTCTCCAACCACTCTTTGTATGCGGAGCTACACCCCGTCGCTCTCATCGCGGCGTGCTCGTCTTTTATTGTAGAGGCTCGGACAATGGCGAACGAAACGGGATCCGACAGGTACGTGGCAATCCTAGCATTTATGTCGGGGGGCAGCTTCACGCTGCGTGGCGGCGAGGCGGGCGCCTCTGGCTTCACTCCCGCTCGCACGCGGAGCGCGGCGACACGACGCGCCGCCGGAGATTCTGAGCTCATGCGTTGCGCCGCGACCCACTTCCCCCACCCCCCGACCGGGGCGGGAACGCCCTCGGCGTCCGGCGCCATCGGCCAGTCGGTACCGCCCACCGGCCAATGCCCCGCCAACGCGGTGGCCTCTTGGGTCAGCGCGGCGGTACGCCGGGCCGAGGCTGCCGCGCTCTCCTGACTTTTCTGGACCTTCTCCGCCAACGCGGTGGTAAGCCGGGCCGAGGCTGCCGCCCTCTCCTTACTTCTCTGGACCTTCTCCGCCCATGCCACATATGCGCTTATGAACCCCGAGGAGTTAAGTGCCGACTCTCTATCCGACGCAGTTCCCGACGCTCCACTCTTGTCCATGTTTATTCCAATATTATATTTTTGTTATGAATACGTATTTATCATAAAGGTACGTATCGATGTCGTGTCCACCTCCTATTGCAATGCTCGTAACCCTTGCGTCCCTCGTCGCCGGGTTTGCATTCATCACCATACTGCCGGGCGACCCAAATTTGGGAAAAAAACCGGTATGATCATTTGCATGGCTTGACGTTTACGTTTGCCGACTGAGGGCGCGCGCGTCGACTCGTTCGGTAGCATCGGTTACACACGCGTCGTCTTCGGTACCGACTCGCGGCGCATGGGCGTCCCACTCTGTGGCCACAGCCAAAGTGGCCCGCACATTGGCAATGGGTGCATTTGCGTCGGAGACACCAGCGACAGCGACGCGGGACCGGCCCTGGTCGCGCCACCTCCGGCATACTCGGTGGCTCTCCGGGCTCTCCCGTCGTCCGCCCGGGGTGGGGTGTCGGCACCGGGGGGTCGTCGAACTCTAACTTCGCGAGCAGGGGAGTAACCGCGAATTCTACCCCGAGATCCCATTCGTCGTTCCTCAGCACGATCGGCGCTACGTCGGTGGCGATTGGCGTCGTCGACCAGGACAACCGGAGGTCAGACATCTCGGATGCGAGACGTCGCCGAGACCGACCGCCACCACAGACAGACACACAGCCACGGACTTGTCCCACCCACCACCAAGAAGCCGTATGGCTAAAAAAACAGCGCGACGAACTATTTCCACGACCCAGAGCGCGGTATGGCACCCTTCTCCTCCAGGGAACTGTGGTCGTTCGTTAGCGCCGCGTGACGTACCGTACGGGTGCGGGGAAAAAGAGGATGTGTGTTATTATCTACCCGAGTGGAGCCGCCGACTTCATTTATCAAACTCAGAAATCTCGACCAGGTGGAATTTCAACATGGCTGATGCGTGGTTCAAACACGATCTGTATTCGCATCAGAGGGCGAAGTCGGCGACGCTGGATATGAACCCGCTGTTCGAGACGGTCTTGATGTATCCCCCGAAGCAGGATGATTTGTTCGATTTGATGAATAGCCTCGTCCCCTCGACGACGTCGTCGTACACGCTGAGAAGCAGAGACGACAATTTCACCGATAGAAAATTCGTGGGTCGGGGGGGTAAAGAGGATCTGATCAACGTCTTGATAGAGGATTATCGCAACGGCGATCTGGACTCCAGCAATTACACTCTCGTGTACACCGTCCCGGCAACGCACACGACGGCGCTGTAGCTACGGGGTTTCGGGGGATGGGTTTCGGGGGGGTCGATGGGCGGGTGCAGTGAAGCGATGTATGGTAAAATCTATGAACAGTGAAATATATGAATAACGATATATCATCATCCGACCTAACTTATTCTTAGACATCTATAACTCCCGCCCATGGTCTCATACCAAACTTGTTGATAGCCACAGACAACCACGAATAGCGACGATTCGGCTAGCGGATGATGCACACTTCTGTCACGGGCGCCGCCTTGTCGCCACGACGCGCGTCCCGCGCGACGACGCGTAGTGTCATGGCGTCGACCGCGGACGACGCCGACAGCGACAGCTACAGCGTCACCGACAGCGACAGCGACACCGACACCGACAGCGACAGCGACACCGGCAGCGACACCGACAGCAGCGTTGGCGAGCGCGTATGCGGTGAATGCCACCGAGCCACCGACGCGATCGCCTGTATCGAATGCGCCTATTGCGACAGTGTAGTGGGAGGTTGCTGCGGCTATTGGGGGTGTCAGTGCTGCGGGGCGCTATTCTGCGAAGGGTGTTTCGTGACCGACGGTGGTTGCGTGTACTGTCGAGATGACGAAGTCGTAGAGGACCATCGCGCCGAGTCGGTGTGGACACTCCTCGCATGGGGACTCCCCGAAACGACCTGTCGCGCCGTGATTTCGTACGCGAGCGAGCACAGCGCGTGAGGCGGCGGGACGGCCAGGCGGGCGCGGAGGCGCGCGTCCGCCCGTCCTTGGCTCCACGGTCGCGACCGGTTGGATCCCGGAGGCGAGGGATCGGAATTTGATTTGTAGTAATACATATTCGGAAATCGACCGCGACGCCTCATTCCGCACGCTACTCGCCACGGCCACCCCGCAGTCGCGACGGCGCTCGTCGGCGGGGCACACGGTGCGCTGCGTGTCGGGGGGGCATGAGTACAAAAAGACCACCGTGGTGCACGGACCGAAACCGCTGCGCGGGGTCGTGTCCACCCACGGAGTGGGCGCGGTCTCCGTCTGAACGTGCATGGAAGCGTATGAATCGCGCCGGGGATCCTTGTTAATTTGCTACAAACATGAATCGGAGCAGTAATGGGATTCACGGTGGTGTTTGTGTTATATAACTTCCCAGCGACGCTCGTCACAACACGAATATGGGCGCGTTGCGCGCCTGGGATTCCGCCCGGGCCGCCGGAACTGCCGGCTGGGCTGCCGCCCGGGCTTTCGCCTCGGCTTCCGCCTGGGCTGCCACCTGGCCATTGACGGCGTGCATCGCCCGGGCGAACGCCTGGTCTTTCGCCTGGGGGCGCTTCTTCTGAAGAGGCTCGTCGTCCGACTCGTCGTCCGAGGAGGATGAGACGCAATAAAGCGGGCGCTTCTTCTCGGGAGGCTCGTCGTCCGACTCGTCGTCCGAGGAGGATGAGACGCAATAAAGCGGGCGCTTCTTCTCGGGAGGCTCGTCGTCCGAGGGTGTGGGGCGACGACACGGGGATGCGCGCGCGGTTGACGGCAGCGCGGATGAAGCCGGGGTGATGACGAGCGCCGGGGCGGTCTCATCCAGCACGAGCGCCGGGGCGGTCTCATCCAGCACGAGCGGCGCGGTTTCGTCCAGCACGAGCGGCGCCGGGGCGACGGGTGCTTCTTGCAATGCGCGGCCCGCTCTGATCGCCGCCGTCAACCGCTCGTGCATCGTCGCCTTAACCCGCTCGTGCATCTGCGTGAAGACCGCCACCGCCGCCGCATTGGCCGCTTCCATCGCCGCCGTGGCGGACGTCGCCGGGGTGAAGAGCGCTTCTTGCGCTGCGCTGCCCGCTCCGACCGTCGTCGTTGACCGCGCGCGCATCACCGCTGCGGTCGCTCCCATCGCCGCCTCCACCTTGGCCGCTGCTTGCGATGCCGGTGACACCGGAGTGGTGGCGGGCGTCTGCCCGACCTCCGCCTCTGAGTCCTCGTCCGTATCCGTCAGATCTTCGAGCGGGGGATCGCCTTCGAAGCGAACGGTCGGCCGCCCATCACCCGCGCCGCGTGTCGTGGAGGCCATTTCGTCTGGTAGGTGTGGATGTGGGTTGGGAAGTGAGTTTGTGGCGAGAGGACTTACATCTGAGATCTATTTTTGTAAATAGAGCTATCTGGCGGTGTACCGTATTGATTAAGAATCACGTTTCCTATAAAACCTATGAAAATTCCTATAAAACACGATCGATTTCCAAGCATCGATTTGTACGGGAACCCGCTGGTGGAGGTGGCACGCGCCACGTGTAATCCAACAAAACAAAACAAAACGATATTACACCGCTCGGCGTCCACTCGTCTTCGTCGTCCGCGTGACGTGTGATGTCACGGCGACGCGTGCCTCGGGGGTGGACTGAGCCGGCCGGCGCGCCACGACCGCGTCGCCGTGACCGTCGTCCGACGCGCTGTCCGAGTCGCCGTCGGGCGCCGACGAGAAGTCGAAATTGATCCGCAGCACAGTAGGTGTCGTCGTGAGCACAAAGGGCGTGGCCAACGCCTCGGCCAACGCCTCGGCATCGCGGCGCAGACGCTCGTCTTTCGCGCGCCGGTTGGCCTCGCACTCCGCGAGGTGGCGCGCTTCGGCGTCGGCCTGTCGCCGGCGTTGCTCGTCCGTTTTTTGCAGCTTCGAGCAGCGAGATCGGAACATCGCGGGGATGCCGTCGGAATCGGAGCCCGTGCCCTCGCCGGGGTCGTCGACGTCCGGTGACGTGCGCTGGCGCTTCTGTCGGCGGGGCGATTGACTGAGGTCGGGTACAATGAAAAACATCGCGGTGGCTCTGCGGTGACTGGTGTTCCGCAGGAGATACCACAGCTCGTGTCATCCCGCGTCGGAAAAATATAGGTGTCGACGGAAAATTTTAAACGGGTGTCCCGGTCGCCTTCGGGCCGTAGCCACTCGAGCCGAGGGCGCCATGTGCGCCACCGACGGCTGCGCGGACGCCTGTGGCGGCATCATCCGGGGCCCGCTCGCCGCCCCCGCGTCCTGCCTCGTCGCCTCGTCGCCGCCCCCGCGCGCCGAACCCGCGGCCGACGAGTCGCCGCAGCCGAGCATCACGGCGTTCTTCGCCCCCACGGCGAGCCCCGCGGCGAGCACCGCGGCGAGCCCCGCGGCGACCCCACCGCGCAAGCGCCGGCGCGGACCCGAGCCCGGGGCCGAGGCCCGGTTCCCGGGGCGCGAGTGGACGCGGGTGGGCAGCTCGGCCACGGGCCACGGCGTCTGGGCGGCGTCCGACCTGCGGCTGCGCCAGTTCGAACTGCGCCGCGACGGGCACCTGTACGAGAAGGGTCGGCGTCAATTCCACCGCGTGCGCTGGTGCGGCGTCGCGGGCTGCGGCAAGGCCTTCGCCGGTAAATCCAACCTCGCCACCCACGCGCGGATCCACACGGGCGAGAAGCCCTTCGTATGCGGCGTCGCGGGCTGCGGCAAGGCCTTCGCCCAGAAACCCAACCTCACCACCCACGCGCGGATCCACACGGGCGAGAAGCCCTTCGTCTGCGGCTTCGCGGGCTGCGGCAAGGCCTTCGCCCATAAATCCCACCTCACCATCCACGCGCGGATCCACACGGGCGAGAAGCCCTTCGTCTGCGGCGTCGCGGGCTGCGGCAAGGCCTTCGCCTATAAATGCAACCTCACCACCCACGCGCGGATCCACACGGGCGAGAAGCCCTTCGTCTGCGGCTTCGCGGGCTGCGGCCAGGCCTTCGCCCAGAAATCCCACCTCGCCCCCCACGCGCGGCTCCACACGGGTGAGAAGCCCTTCGTATGCGGCGTCGCGGGCTGCGGCAAGGCCTTCGCCCATAAATGCAACCTCACCACCCACGCGCGGATCCACACGGGCGAGAAGCCCTTCGTCTGCGGCTTCGCGGGCTGCGGCCAGGCCTTCGCCCAGAAATCCACCCTCACCAAGCACGCGCGGATCCACACGGGCGAGAAGCCCTTCGTCTGCGGCTTCGCGGGCTGCGGCCAGGCCTTCACCGTGAAATACACCCTCACCAAGCACGCGCGGATCCACACGGGCGAGAAGCCCTTCGGCTGCGACCACTGCGACGCGCGCTTCAGCCAACGCAGCAACCGCGACGCGCACCACGAGGTCCACCTGCGCCGGCGGAACAACCCGGTCGCCTGCACGATGGTCGACGCGGGCGTCGCGCTCTACCGCGCAGGCGCGGGCGCGGTGGCGTGCGACTACCGCTTCCGCGACCAACGCGCCCTCGACTACCACATCCAGGCGCACCACACGGTGACGGGGCTCGCCCGCAAGCTGAAGTCGGAGACGCGCCTGAGCGACTGCTTCGACCGCCACGCGATCGCGACCGTGCGGGACTGGCAGAACCGCCTGGCGTACCGCGCGTGCCCCGCCATGGCGCGCCT
>Ga0206126_10005347_pt1 | contig 11834 bp, 12 predicted proteins | sample Helgoland_Spring_5_FD_148621 | JGI IMG/M metagenome (GOLD analysis project Ga0206126, IMG submission 148621) | Pelagic subsurface seawater microbial communities from Kabeltonne, Helgoland, North Sea - Helgoland_Spring_Bloom_20160412_1 | ecosystem: Environmental > Aquatic > Marine > Epipelagic ...
CGTCATCTGAAATTTCAGAGATTTCAGAGATTGTACGTGGACGTTTGTTTGATTTATTTCGCGATTTTCTTTTTCGTTTCGACCTGCGAAGTGGTTTCTTAAATTCATATTGAGAGATAAAAAAGAGAACCATTTTTGCTATCGTTTCTTTAATGTCGTCATGCCCGATGAATTCGGACAATGCTTTTAAAGATGGAAGCAACTTTGGAAAATTTTCGTTGTATTTTTTAACATATGAATTTAGCTTATTAAATTGTATGGACATTGCTGACATGGTTGTGTTCTATTTTATATTTCATAAATAATAAAAAACATATGTGATAATTATGGATTTTTTTTTTAATAGAAAATGTATTTTTTCCTTATTACTCCTTCTGTCTAAATTTTGTCTATGTTTAGTATGTAGATGTCGTTTCAAAAATCAGCATCCATAGAAAAACTTGTATCTTCAGTACTGTTTCCTACTGACGCCATCGTATATTCTGCTACGCGAGCTTCAAAAAAATTTGTTTTACTATCTATCGAGATCATATCCATAAACGCCAAAGGTTGCGACGCATTCCATGGCAATTTGTGGTCTCCTTTCAACATCGTAAGTAAACGTTCTGCACAATATCTCACATATTCAATGACATGTTCTGTCGCCAATCCCGTCAAATTTTCTGGTAACGCTTTTCGTATAAAATTTTCCTCAATCGCAACTGCTTCTTTTAAAATATGCACAGCACGTTCAGTACTAGGACCGTGGCCTTTTGCTGTCGACATGTTTAACATTTCAATACCAAACATTGCATGCAACGATTCGTCGCGTTGTATAAGTTCATTGGAAAACGTAAGTCCTTTACACTTGTTTTTCGTTCGTAACCAATATAACGACGCAAATGATGCTGCAAATAAAACACCTTCAAAAATACAAAAAGCCCATAACCTTTCTTCAAATGGTTGTGATTTGTCCATGTACTTTTCTGCAAATTTCCCTTTTGCTTGGATAGTTGGTTCTTGTTCGAGTGCATTAAATAATTGTTTGCGGCGTTCTTTTGGTGCAAATATTTCGAGTGCAGTTGCGTATGTTTCTGAATGTATGGTTTCGATGTAGGCTTGTAATGTGTAGAAAGTCCGACATTCAGCGACGGTAACTTCCGACATGAATTGATCCATGAGGTTGTCGATGACGAGCATATCGGAGGAAGCAAAAAAGGCGATGATGTGTAACAAAAAGTTTTGTGCTGTAGGATCAAGAGTTTCCCAGTCTTTTTTATCGTTGTCCCATTGTATTTCTTCTGTTGTCCATAACACAGACTGTTGTTTTTTGAATAAATCATATAAATTTTCATGAACAATGGGTTTTAAGACATAGCGTTTTTGTGTTGGATCAGTAAAAAACGACATTTATATGTATCTAAATCTCTCTATATATAGATCAAAAATATTATTAAAATGGCGGATTGTCATCCTGACGAATGGATTTCTGGACTATGGTTTATCGTTTCTGGCGTAGCGTGTGTTATATCTGGATTTCTGTCGTTATTAGCTATTGGACCTGTCCTTCGAGATACATGAGAACGCCAATGGCGCATATAATGACGTTTACATAATTGTTTTGAAAAAGAAGGACGTTCACATTTGATGCATGTTCGATGTATAAAATGGTAAAAACACTTGCCATTCATGTAAACGTTTTGTTTACAGAGAACGCATTTTTTTAATGGTGGTATAATTCCTTTTCTGTAATGATAAGAACATACTTGTTTGCAAAAGACATGTCTTCTACATGTTTCGACGTTACATTCTACATTTGCAGCACGGTAGTGGTGTCTACATAGGGTGAGTGCGAAAATAGGATTATTACAAGATTGCCAAGTACAATGGTATCGTGATCTGCGTAGTTCTTTCCAATGTTCGTAGCACAAATTTTTACGATGTACAGATTGATTACAACGAGAACACATTGATTAAAAATATGATTTAATTTAAATAGGATAATTTATTTACTTTTCAGTGGTTTCGGTTGAAGATGGAAACTGGTAGTTCATCTGTAATTCGACACACACTTTGTACATACCAGCTTCACCATCTGGGTGAGTATCAACGTAGTGAGAAGTTGGTTTCGAAGTAAATTTCGCACGGACATCATTCAAATCAGTGAAAGGCATACGGGCGAGGACGTGGGACTGGAGGTCGTTAATAACACGGTCGAAAACGTGGGCAGGAACCTGAACATACTTTCCGTTGAAACGGGCTTCGTTGTCGACGTTGATGCCGAGCTGTTCCCAATTCTGGCGGATGACATTAAGGACGACGTGATCCTGTGAGACCAAGTAGTATTGTTCACCAGGGAAGGCGACGACGCCATCGTAGAGATTTTCGGTGGAACAATTTCCGTACTGTTCGATGTAACGGTCTGAGGCAATCTCGTTTGGTTCGTAGACATTCAATTCTGAACGTGATTTCTCGTAAGGCATGACAGCCAAGAGGTTACGGTAACCTTGGTCGTCACTGGCGGTAGCTTCAGTGCCGAAGTCTGTCTTTTGCGGGGTATGCAACCAACCTTCATTGTTTTTGATAGCGGGTTCCTTTTCGGAGGCATTGAACAAGTTAAGGGCAAACGTAACAGGTTCGGAACAATCAGAGTAAATGGATTTGACATTGATAGACGTCAAAATTCCCTTACCAACGTCAACTTCGTCTTGGGCGGCGGCAAATACGTGGGATGCATTTGCTAACTGAACAATAACACCATGCTCCATTTGTTTGGCAGTAGCATTCGCCTCAAAGACAACTCTTGTAGTAAAAGTTTCCTTTGGTGATTCACCAGTGATAGGTGCAGGGACGCTAGTTTTTAACGCAGTTTGTGGAGCGGCTGTTTCAGTGGTAGATTTTAAATCAAGTGCAGGTCGTTGAATTTTGGACATTTTATTACTAAAAAAAAACGTCCCTTATATAAGTAACAAAAGTTAAATGATGCAGTACTCACATAAGATACTCTTTTTATTTTCCAGAGATAACCTCACATATTAAACCACGATGTTTTACACACTCTCCAAAGCAATTGAAAAATGCACTTTGGACAAATGCATTATTGCTGAAGATATTTCTGCAAGCGGTCAAAAACAGTTTTACGTTGGTTCTCTACAAACATTAAAAGACATCTACGTCACCAAAAAAGATCACCATTGGTATGAATGTCTATTAGAAAACAGACCATCTCGATTGTTTTTAGACATTGAATCAGATACACCCGTTTCTATCGACGCAATCGTCACTTTCTTTGCAAACGCGATACAAATTGTTTATCAAAAAACATGCAAGTTTGAAATTATAGACTCATCGTCACAAAACAAAATATCCTATCATGTCATTGTCCCAGAACTCGTCTTCAAAAATGTGTATCACGTAGGGGCATTTGTCAGACGAACCGTATTAGCCATGCAAGACAATCCGATTGCAAACGCCATAGATACCGCCGTATACACAAAGAATAGAATGTTTCGTCTCGTTGGTTCAAGGAAATTCAATTCACAACGTGTTTTAAAACATACCAAACCATGGTGGGAACTATTAGTACAGACAGAAACCCAAACTCCGTTAGAATGTCTTGAAATTAATAACTCTGAACCAAAATCGACGTCCATTCACCCGAAAAACTTATTTCAAAGGTTAGAAAATGGTAGATGGGCCATCGCCAGACAACAAACGGGTTCTTGTGTAAAAATTCGCTGCAATCCACTCAATCCAATATTGGATTGGCTTGATTCGAAAGAAAACGCAATGACAATACGGGGTAAGCTTAAAATGATATCGAGTGGGTTTTATTGCGTACCAGCAAAATCAAAAAAATGTGGGATCGCTGGACGAACACATAAAGGGAATGCTATTTGGTATTTGTTGGATGTAACGCGACGACAAATTATTCAACGATGTCTTGATTCAGATTGTGGACATAAAAAACATTTGATAGAACACCCCACGCATATTTGGGACAGATGGACGGCATCATGGATGATGACCGAACCCACACCAAACAACCAAAATACCCTATATAATATGTCATACTGATTAAATAAAATGTCTTTCCCTGTTACAAAATCTTCCGTTATTAAATTTGATAATGCTACAACCGCAGCTTTAGAGTCTGTTTTAACCACACTCAATAAACAGTCGCAACACGTGAAATCTGTCTCTGTTCTCGCTAATTTTTCCGTTGACCACGAAACGACTATTGCAAGAAAGGTGCCTGTCGTTGTTCAAGGTCTCGTCGTACAAACCACCAAAGAATACAAGTTGTCAGAAGAGGATAAATCATGGTTTCACCCTTGTGTCACCAAAGGTCGTTCCGTATATTCCATCCAAAAATCAGTTGCAAAATCATCCTTGCAAGAATTGGACCTCGAGACCATCGGAAATTCCGTAGGAGAATTCTCCATTTCTCGTCCAGACGAATTTGGATGTGAGCAAACCGAACACCGTCTCGTTGTTGATGTATCTGCCGAAAAAACATTTGAAAGTGCTTATAATAAATGGTTGCAGGAAGGCATCACTGCTGGCGAACTCGATGCCGAAATGAAACGCATGAAGTTTGGTAATACATACTCAGTCGCAACACATGTCGAAGAATTAAGAAACAACATCGCAGAACAAGTCTCCACAGACGCAAAACTTATTCATTCAGATATGTCGCACGGTATCCTTTCAGACCTAACCAGCGTCTACTTTGTCAATGCTGCAGTCAAAACATCACCGTCCATTCTCGTGAAATCGTCAAGTCTTGGAGGCTATCGCATGTACAACACACACGACAGTAAACAAAAGTTCTATCCATCCAATTTGGGAAAATCTGACACGTTTTACTCTTGGGATGAACTTTCGCCACAAAATTGTGCCAAGATCACTGACACATGCATGTGGAAAGGTTCGCTTTCTGCAAATGCACAAGTCATGAGACCGTTGTCCATCAAATCGCCGAAACAAATGGAACAAGAATATAATATTTCACTGAACGATACATTAAAGATGACACACTGTGCTTTTTCACCATCGGATTCATTCATTGACAACATCGACCCAGCAGACGTACTTCGAATTACACCAACCTCTGCGCAAAATCGTACAGCATCCGATTCGATGAGTGCACCATTTAACATGGAACACCCAGTCTTACACAAACTCATGAATAATATTCAAGATATCCAAGCTAAATTTCCTAATTTCAAGTTATTCAATCCAAAAGTAGTCTCAGGAGGACGCATCACATTGCCTAGAGAAGTATACAAAAACGTAATTTAAAATGTTTAATTTTTATCTATTAGGTCTAGTCCAATCTATATTTTCAACCGTAACACATCTCAAAGCCTTCAAAACCATCGTTTGTTGCTGATGCAGACGTAAATAACTATCGTTAAAACCAGGTTTTTCAGATAACACATTTGACAAACACATACGAATGGCCACCAAACGCGCAAACAACGTTTTATATTGGGCATTTTCCACCAACATTTTCAATGGTGTGCGCGTGTTTAAGATTTGCTGTGCCTCCTTAATATGACCATACACAAAAGGTGCTAAATAAATCACACCAGAAATTTCAGGTTCCTGCATCCAATGCTTGGTGTCTTTTTGCACAACGACAGCCACAATATTGTCAATATTACCAGTGTCGCCAGAACCAGTCGAAGAAACCAACTTACCTAATTTGCGATTCGAAAAAGCAGAAACCAACATTAAAAATTTATATCCAGGATCTTTACGAATCTCAGATTCCAACGCAAGTCCCTGTTGAAACCCATCAACCATACCTGGGGGAGCACCCATCGCCATCATACGACCAGATTGCGCATTCTTTTTTTCGTCATCCGATTTTTCAGTATCAAGGACACGAACTGTTGTCTCATTTTCTTCAAGACCCTCACTATGTTCAAAAACTTCGTCCTCAGAATCATTCGAGGAATTTGAAGATTTATCAAATGTAACTTCATGTTCATCCCAATCGTCCATATTTTTATATCATCCAGACTCTTTATACTACTAATCGACATGTTGGGCATTTTGCAAATTTTGCATCAGAGGCAAACGCATCTTCGTATACAATAAATCTCGTTGGTGTTCCACATACTTGAAATAAAACATCATGGAAAAAATCAAAATCATCATCACAAACCAATGAAGATTGCCATACAACCAATCACCAACACCATCGCAACGACCATGACCACACGGATACCAATCATTAATTATATCGTAAAATGCCGCCGTCGTAGGACTCTCATTCACTATGTGTTCAGCACTCTCGCACAAATTAAATGTACCTAATTGCGAACGAGTCACTGCATCCACACACACATCAGAATTCAAATAAACCCGCGCCTCATCATGCTTACGCCTTTTTTCTACACGATACTTATTAAAATTGCGGATCTGCAAGACACAACAAATCCCCACAAATATAGTAAAAACCCATCGGGCGTACATATTCAATAATACCATAGATTATTTATAGTAAGTGGCTTTTCTAAAAGTGGATTCAACCTTCTTTAAATATTGCTATACCCAACGGACATACGTATTTCAATTTGTCAAACCAATGTACAACTTCTCTATTCTGATCGTGTATCGTCCCGTCACTATTCACCGTGGATAAAAACGTACCACCGCACACCCCTTGTGCATTTTGGGTTCCCCTTTTCCCACAACCCGATTTGAGGGCATTGTTTTGTCCGACCGTGTATTCAGACGGAATAACAACGCCAATAGACACAATTACTGCTCCAAACCCCTTGTTCCATTTAATATACGTCAACCCCGACCTTGTATTATTACCCATCGTATAATCTACATATGGAAACAGTGCATTATATGCACCAACTCCACACACCGAACCATTCGCCGCGCCAACGTTCTGGAAACCACCCACTATAATTTTATCAATGACACTCATATCTGTTGCATGAAACAATATGGAACACTTAACGTCAACGCCATCAGCTTTGAAAAGTTGTACAGCATCCATGAAGGTCGTAAATTGTGAATCGAGTCTGAAATAATCAACAAACGTGTTGTTAGAAACTAATTCCGGTAATTCGCGCCACCCAAAAAGTTGTTTCACCAAGTCTTGACCGTAATTCCTTGTGAGCGTGTCAGGCACTTTACCAGTTAATTCTTCTACTTGGTGATAAGGTCGTCCGAGCCATCCATCGCCCTTAAAAACACCCAAAGAAAAGGGCCTTGGCGCACCACTTAGTGTTGCTATTGGCCATCCTGGGAATTTAGCATGATATTCAGGTCTGGCTGCTATTGTTTTTAATTCTTCACTATTTCTTTTCTGTACTAACGCTGCCGCTGCCGCCGCTACCACTCTCGCTGCTGCCGCTGCCGCTGCCGCTGCCGCTGCTGCCGCTGCCGCTGCCGCTGCTGCCGCTGCTGCCGCTGCTGCCGCCGCAGAATCCCGCACAAATTTTGGAACATATGACACCGCCACAGAATTGTCTACCATGCGTATAGGTCTTTCAAATCCAGTGGATGTATTTCGTTGAACCATTCCGCTAAAGGGGGGCGAACCAGATTTATTAACGTTGTTGACATCGAATTTATATTCGTATTTCGGCGGCGAAGAATGATTGCCGTGCGTTGAAGAAACGGTCTTGGAAAAGGTCACTGGACCAACTCCGCTTTTGTATTTTAAATAAGCCTGTGTCATCTCTTCCCACTGGTCAGAATTCATGTCGTTCCAATCCCTAGCACCATGTGTATAATTCCCGTCGTATTGCCAGTGGATATTGGAGATTGTTTTGGGTGCAATATCGGTGTCGGAAGTGGCATAGGACATAATAAACCAATGGTCCCTGAGGTGGACCACGGTTGGTAAAAATATATCCGGATATTGTGCATAAAACGCGGCGTTCGCTGGGATTTTTTTCAGTTCATCGATTCCATTTTTTATTGTAAAAAGCCTTTTGTCAGTTTCGATCAAAATATCATTCGTTGTCCAATTCAATGTCCACTTGACCCACTCCGTACCAGACGTCACACGGTGATATTCTGTTTCCTTATTGACCTTATCTACCTTAATTGTCCACAACCCATCGTACATTGATGGTGTATTTTGACTCGCCACAACCCAGGCGAATGGTCCACCGCCTATAATGACCGGTGGTGTATAAACCTCCAGTAACTCAGGTGGAATCGACAGAGGTTCGGTGGTATTAGGCCAGGAGGGCCCCGTTTGCATCGATAAACGCTTTAAAAAATAATAGACGTAACTCCGTCCCCCGATTTGATATCTTTTTTCATCATCTATTGTAAGATAGTGTTCATTTTTCAAGCTGCGTAGCCACCCAGAGGTAATATTAGGTAGACTGTTGAAATGCCACAACCCTGGGTAATTTTCTATCGCCATCCGCACCGTGGCACTGGTGACATTATCCTTAAAACGAACTTTGGTTCCAATTCCAAATGAAAGCTGCGTTGATACTGAAGCTGGAGGAGGCAGCGATGCCCAACTATTGGCTGCGTTCTCTCTTTTTGTTTTTTCGGCCTCTTTTCCGTCATTCCAGCTTTTCAACTCCTTGACATACTGCTGTCGTGCGACAGTAGCGGCTGACTCGTATTTTGTACGGTCGGATGTGTTCTTCCATACCGCTGAAATCTCCGTCTGGCTCATTTTTTTTTGTGGGTTCAGAGAACGATATTCCTGACTAAAAATTAAATAGGGCGATGGTGCCCGGGTCGGTTTGATGACACATAGTTCTGTTGGCCAGTCGAACATGGTTTGGTCATTGATGGTGACATCAGCACCCCATAAATCCATAACCTTACCTTCGTTTCCCATGAAATATTTCATAATATCGTAGTGTTTGACTAACTCGAAATATGGGAAGCGTGCCTTTGCATCGTCCAGTGTAATATACTTAATATAGACCATCTTGCCTTTTTTCACTGGCACCTTTTTCAATGGCACCAGTGATGACGACGATGACGACGACGATGACGACGTGGGACTTGGCGGTGCTGGACCTGACGGTGAATATGCGGGACTTGATGGTGAATATGCGGGACTTGATGGTGAATATGTGGGACTTGATGGTGAATATGTGGGACTTGGCGGTGCGGGCCTTGGTGTCCAGACTGTCTTACAGGGCATGGGCCTTGTCGTGTTTCTTTTGATGGCATATAAGGTATACACGGTTTCCAATGCGTTATGTTTAGACCCCGAGATTCCCAAATGCGATTCGATAAAGGATGGGCGGTATTGGAGCTTCTCAATGTCTCGTGGTGTCAGACCATACTTGTTATTCGCAGACGGAAAGATGGTGGTTTGTAATAGCACAGCCAATGCTTTCCATTGAAAGTTATAACGTTTGTTAGGTGTATCTTTTCGAAATTTCAATTCGTTGTCAGGATCTTTATCGAGCCACTCTGCGATGAGGAACACGAGTTTATCTGCAAAGTCGTAGTCACGTTCTTGCAAATCGTGGCATTTAGTAAGAGTTTGGAAGGCTTCGTCAGTCAGTTTGTAATTACGTACATCAATTGTTTTAAATGCAAAAGGATCTACTGGTTTGGTCGTTGTTTTACGTGCTGCTTTGGTTGCAAGTTGTTTCTTTGGTTTTGGAGGAGCTGACTTCCGTGCTGTTTGCATTGTCCGTGCTTCACTGGGGACAAAAACTCGAAACATGTTATAATAATAAACATCCATATTTATAGATCAAAAAGACAAATATGTTTCACATATTGGGTATTGTAAATAAGACATATAAATATCCCAACAAACAGTCAAATGTCCTATATTTTTACGAACGTAGATTTTTTCCCGACATCCGACAACACAACGAATAGTATTTTGGACGAAGTACAGATAACGAAAGAGATGCGTGAATATCTACAGTGTCAACCCACTAAGGGGCGCGTTACATCAAATTGGATATGGAATGCGCCCCAAGATATTATGCGCACGCACGATGAACCTGGTTATGCTTTTGCGTATACGGATCTTGGCATGGGACATTGGAACATTCTGTACTGGAATCACGACACCAACAGATGGCATATTCGTTTGATGGGTGGGGCAAACGGACACGATGCGACAGACAAATATACGGATTTGATTAAAAACGGATTTGTAGACACTGGCGTAGAATCTACGGTTGAAGAGTGGATGAATAAATTTAACAATACACCAAACAATATTTAAACAGTATTTATACATATGTCGTATTTGTAATTATGGAGTGGCAATGGTGGGACGACAGTGTGTGGGTGAATTACGATGATCGTATTTCAAAATTGATTGATAAAAAAATACAAGATGGTACCATGGTTGTGGAATTTAGTGTTGGTTCTACTAGATATGAAATCAATTTGTTTTCATTGTTACAAACAAATATAACTTCGAATTTCCAAAGACCTGTCCGTTGCGCTTCTCCTAATGTGGACATTAAGTGGGAATGGGACAACAACGGAACCTGGACAGAGTACGACGACGCATCTATAACTGAAATTAACAATAATTTGCCCCGACCGACCAAACTTGAACTAAACGGACAACAGTACATAATTGATCCGAACAATATGACACAAACTAACAGCAATACTGGGATAGGGAGAGCAATTCGCCAACAATGCAAAGTTCCAACGGTTGCATCCGCGTCAACGGTGCCGGTTGATATGACATGTGGCATTTGTTATGCCAGAAACAAAGATACTGCGTTTGTACCATGTGGACACATGGTATGTCGAACATGCGCAGCACGCCTTTCCGGAAGAGATGCACCATGTCCCTTTTGTAGGGCACGAATTCAAAAAATTATCCGTGTTACTTTGTAAAAGACCAACATTTTGTTTAAGACCAACATTTAGAATAGTGATATTCTATTCTAAAAAATGAGTTCAATAGATATCAAAATACTCAAACACTTTACCAACACGTACCAACTGGAAGAAGAAGACACAAACCCGTCTTCTTACTGGGATGAAAACATGCGCATGCTCTCCGACGAACAATTGCCGCACGCATTACGTCTATATTGTGCGTGGAATACGTACCGCGATAGAAAAATAGGCAACTGGATATTTTTTGCCCCAAATCATATTTTCCGATTACCCGCCGAAAAATCGTTTTTAATTGCTCAAAACAAGAAGAAGTGGTTGATTTACATGGTAGAGTCCGGTGAATTGCATCTTACTTGTCCTGAGAAACCGACAATCGTATACAAAAGTATTTTAGATATAAATGAAAAATTGAAATAATTATTTGGGTTTTCTAAGTTTCTTCTCTTTTTTGAGTTTATGAGGATCAAGTTTGACTGGAGAATCAAAACAGCATACTTTTGTATCTGGTGATTTATAATTGGCTCCTGGCTTGTCACATAGGGGATTGACAATTGTACCGAATGACCATTCATTAGTGGAACAATCGCTTAATTTGATACAATTCCCTGGAATCGCATCCCTGAATTCGCACCCTGGTCCATCACCAAATGCGGTTGCTGTGCCGAATACAGCTGTTGCAATAAGAATAGAACGGAACATTTTACTCTATTCTTATATCTATTTATACTACCGTCTGATAAGTTAAAATACTAACCTCGCTACATCTATGATCCAAAATGTACAAAACATTTGCACCCTCTGAATTTAATTTTCTTTCAACGAACAGTAGTACTAAAATCTAAATACTCTACACCTCTGGAAGAACCGGAACGAATGGTTCACTGCACATATTTCTAATTAATCTTTACAGAATTCATCTACATCATCCGCGTCGTACATGTCTAAAAACTCCATCTCTGTCCTAACTTAAAGGCCTCCGTAATTGACATGGCGGCCGTAGACATTGTACCACA
>Ga0206126_10005350_pt1 | contig 11833 bp, 8 predicted proteins | sample Helgoland_Spring_5_FD_148621 | JGI IMG/M metagenome (GOLD analysis project Ga0206126, IMG submission 148621) | Pelagic subsurface seawater microbial communities from Kabeltonne, Helgoland, North Sea - Helgoland_Spring_Bloom_20160412_1 | ecosystem: Environmental > Aquatic > Marine > Epipelagic ...
GAAATCCATCGCTTGCACAACACCTTTTGCATCTGCTCCGTCAATAGGCAAAGCTCTTTTTTTAGTAGCGCCACCACAAAGAACGATCGCATCAAAATAGTCTAGATTTTTAAGGTCATAATTGCCACCCACATTCACATTGGTTTTGAGGATTATCCCCTCTTTCTCTAGAATAGTAATCCTTCTGTCGATGATCTCTTTTTCCAGTTTAAAATTTGGAATTCCATATCTTAACAAGCCACCTATTTCATCATCTCTTTCAAAAACAGTTACACTGTGACCTGCTCTGTTAAGTTGTTGTGCAGCAGCTAGCCCAGCAGGTCCAGAGCCAATAACGGCAACTGTTTTACCGGTTCTACTTTCTGGCAAGATGGGTTGAATCCAGCCATTTGCAAAGGCCTTTTCTACAATGCTTTTTTCAATGTCTTCAATGGCTACAGGACTGTCTACAATTCCCAAGACACAGGCTTGTTCACAAGGAGCAGGACACAGTCTTCCTGTAAATTCTGGGAAGTTGTTGGTGGCATGTAAAAGATCGGAAGCCTTTTGCCATTCCCCCTTGTGTACCATGTCATTGAAGTCAGGAATTAAGTTGCCTAATGGACATCCACTGTGGCAAAATGGAATCCCACAATCCATGCAGCGAGATCCTTGTTTTTTAAGCGCTTTTTCTGGCAAGGGTACCGTAAATTCTTTGTAATTTTGAATACGTGATTTTACAGCTAAATTGGTTTCGTTCTGTCTTTTGAATTCTTTAAATCCTCCTATTTTTCCCATGTCTTTTTATTAAGCTGTTAATTTTTCTGTACGTTCCTCTCTTGCAATTCGCTCTAATGCCTTCTTATAATCTTTTGGGAAGACTTTAATGAAGTTCAATTTCTCGGTTTCCCAATTTTGAAGTAATTTTTCTGCTAAAGTACTTTCTGTATATTCATAATGTTGAGTGATGTCTGCTTTCAGTTCCTCAAAGTCTGCAGCACCTAAGGTGTCCAAATCAATCATTTCTAAGTTACACAGATAGTCAGAGAATTCATTATTTTTATTATATACGTATGCAATACCACCACTCATTCCTGCGGCAAAATTTCGACCTGTTTTTCCTAAAACAACCACTTTTCCACCGGTCATGTATTCACAACCATGATCTCCAACCCCCTCTACAACAGTTGTAATCCCCGAATTTCTTACAGCAAAACGTTCTCCTGCAATTCCGTTGATGTAGGCTTCTCCTTTAATAGCACCATAGAAACAAACGTTTCCAACTATCACATTGTCTTCAGCAACAAAGGTTGCTTCTTTGGGTTTCTTTACTATTATTTTGGCGCCAGATAAACCTTTTCCTAAGTAATCATTGGCTTCTCCTTCTAGCTTTAAAGTAATTCCTTTGGTAGAAAAAGCACCAAAACTTTGACCAGCAGATCCTTTAAAATTTAAAGATAAAGCATCTTCTGGCAAACCATCTTCGCCGTGTATTTTAGAGATTTCGTTGCTAATAATAGCTCCTAATGTTCGATCTGTATTTTGAATTGGATAAGATAAATTGACTATTTTTTTATTAATGATTGCTGATTTGGCATCGTTTAGAATTTGCATGTCCAATACATTTTCTAAATTATGATTTTGTTTCTCTGAATTTGAAAGGGTTGTGGTTGCTTCACTTTCCGGTTGGTGTAATATAGCAGCAATTTCAATTCCTTTTGCTTTGTAATGCTGAACTGCATTCTTTGCATTTATTTTATGGGTTTGTCCCACCATTTCTTTCAAGGTTCTAAAACCAAGACTCGCCATGATTTGTCGTAACTCCTCGGCAACAAAATACATATAGTTGATCACGTGTTCTGGAGTCCCTTTAAAATTCTTACGAAGTTCAGGGTCTTGGGTTGCAATTCCAACAGGACAGGTGTTTAAGTGACAAGCACGCATCATAATACATCCCGAGGCTACAAGCGGTGCGGTTGCAAAACCAAATTCTTCTGCACCTAATAAGGCTGCAATGGCAACATCCCTTCCTGTTTTTAATTGACCATCACATTCTAGAGCGACTCTCCCTCTTAGATTGTTCATAACCAAGGTCTGTTGTGCTTCTGCCAGACCTAATTCCCAAGGCAAACCTGCATGTTTTAAAGAGGTGAGTGGGGAAGCCCCAGTTCCACCATCAAAACCAGAAATTAAAATAACATCTGCCTTTGCTTTTGCGACCCCTGCAGCAATGGTTCCAACGCCTACTTTAGAGACTAATTTCACATTGATTCTTGCTTCACGATTGGCATTTTTTAAATCGAAAATAAGCTGAGCTAAGTCTTCAATCGAATAAATATCGTGATGCGGTGGGGGAGATATTAACCCCACATAAGGTGTCGAATTTCGAACTTCGGCAATCCAAGGCAATACCTTTTCTCCGGGCAATTGTCCGCCCTCACCTGGTTTTGCACCTTGTGCCATTTTAATCTGTATCTCTTTGGCATTGGTTAAGTAGTTGCTAGTAACTCCAAACCTTCCTGAGGCTACTTGCTTGATAGCACTGTTTTTCCAGTCGCCATTTTTTTCTTTTGAAAAACGATTTTTATGTTCTCCTCCTTCACCAGAATTGCTTTTTCCACCAATTCGATTCATCGCAATGGCCAAGTTTTCATGGGCTTCTTGACTGATAGATCCATAGGACATAGCTCCTGTTTTAAATCGTTTTACGATTTCTGTCCAAGGTTCTACTTCTTCTATTGATATTGGGTCGAGGTTGTTGAATTCAAACAAGCCTCTAATGGTCATTAAATTTTTATTCTGGTTGTTAATTTCATCAGCATAGATCTGATAACTATCCACATTTTTTTGACGCACTGCTTCTTGTAATTTAGAAACCGTTGTTGGATTAAACATGTGTTTTTCACCATTTCTTCTCCAGCGATATTCACCACCAATTTCTAAAGGAAGTGCATCTTTGAAGCTTTCTAGTTTAAACGCTTTCTGAAATCTTTTCTGAATGTCCTTGTCTAAAACGACCAATCCAATTCCGCCAATTCTAGTCGGAGTGTTTGGGAAATATTTTCCAACAAATGCTTTCTTTAATCCTAAAGCTTCAAAAATTTGAGAAGCACGGTAGGAGTGGAGTGTAGAAATTCCGATTTTATTCATAATCTTCAGAATTCCTTTTCCAATCGCCTTGTTGTAGTTTTTAACAGCAACTTCGGCATCTATTCCTTTAATCACGTTTGTCTTTACTTGGTCACGAATGATTTCGTTGACTAAGTAGGGATTAATGGCACTGGCACCATAACCAAATAAGGTTGCAAAATGATGCGGTTCTCTTGGCTCTGCAGATTCAATTACAATTCCGAACTTCGATCTTTTTTGTTTTTTGTTTAACGAGTGATTTACATAGGAACAGGCCATTAATGCAGGGATCGGAGCGTTGTCTTCGTCTACACCTCTATCGGAAAGGATAATGATATTGGCACCTTCGAAAATAGCCATTTCACAGGCAACTAAGATATCATCCAATGCTTTTTCCAATCCGTTAACTCCTTTTGAAATCGGATACAACATTGGGATCACAACCGATTTAAAGTCGGGATGTTTTAGGTTTTTAAGTTTGTCTAAATCATCATTAGAGATGACTGGATTTTGAATGCGTAATTTTTTTGCTTGTTCTGGAATGACATCAAAAATGTTACGATCACCCCCAATTGCCAAACTAATATCGGTAATTATTTCTTCACGAATTCCGTCTAAAGGTGGATTGGTGACTTGTGCGAAAAGTTGCTTGAAATAATTGTAGAGCAGTTGCGGTTTGTCTGAAAGTACAGCCAGTGGCGTATCGATTCCCATAGAACCTAAAGCTTCTTTGGATTGTGTTGCCATGGGATTGATTACAGTAGAAATGTCTTCTAAGGTATATCCAAAAACACGCAAACGTGTGTCGTACTTTGTTGCTTCAATCGGACAAGTATTATTAGTATAAGGTACTTCAGAAAGTGGAAGTGTATGGGTATCTACCCATTCTTTATAGGGTTTTTGAGAAACAATTTCATTTTTTATTTCTTCATCTTCAATAATTCTACCAGCATTCATATCTACCAAAAACATTTTTCCTGGCTCTAAACGACCATGGCTTTTTACATTTTCGGGTTTTACATCTACCACACCAATTTCTGAAGACATGATGACAAAACCGTCTTTGGTTTCGGTATATCGAGAAGGTCTTAATCCATTTCGATCTAACAATGCTCCAATGAAATTCCCATCGGTAAAAGGAACTGAGGCAGGACCATCCCAAGGTTCCATGATGCAGGAGTTGTACTCATAGAATGCTTTTTTATCTTCCGACATGGTTTGGTGTTTTTCCCATGCTTCAGGAACTAACATCATCATGACTTCTGGTAAAGATCTCCCTGTCATCAATAACAGTTCTAAAACCAAATCCATGGAAGCAGAATCGGATTGTCCTTCACTTACAATTGGAAATATTTTTTTGATGTCTTCACCAAATAAATCGCTTTTCATGATTTCCTCGCGCGCCTTCATTCGATTCACGTTTCCACGTAGCGTATTGATTTCTCCATTGTGACACATGTATCGGAACGGCTGTGCCAAACTCCAAGCAGGAAATGTATTGGTGGAGAAGCGCTGGTGTACTAGTGCCAATCTTGTTACTACATCTTCTTCTTTTAAATCCTTATAGTAACGCCCTATGTCTTCAGGAATTAAAAGTCCTTTGTAAATGAGGGTTGTGGTTGAAAAACTTGGTAAATAGAAATAATCTCTTTGTGATAATTTAGATTTTGAGATGATGTGTTCTGCAATTTTTCTTGCAGCAAATAATTTGGCATTGAATGCTAAGTCGGACAGTTCTTGATCATTCTTATCGACAAAAATTTGTTTTATTTTAGGTTCTGATTTTGCAGCAATTTCACCAATACTAGAAGTATCTACAGGAACATCTCTCCAGCCAATAATGCGCAAACCTTGTTTTTTGATTTCATCTTCAAAAGCGGCAATACAAAAGTTACTTTGATTGGAACTTCTTGGTAAAAAAACCATTCCAACGGCATATTCCTTTGGAGCTGGAAGACCGAAGTTGCAAACACGTTTGAAGAAATCATGTGGAATATCAATTAAAATTCCTGCGCCATCCCCTGTTCTTCCGTCCGAGCTAACTGCGCCTCTATGTTCTAGTTTTACAAGAATCTCTAAAGCATTATGAATGATTTTATTCGATTTTTTTCCTTGAAGATTACAGATAAAACCAGCACCACAATTGGCGGTTTCGAATTCAGGTAAATAGAGGCCTTGTTGTTTCATTTTGTTGAATAATTTTCGTAAAATTAGTATTTTTATTGAAAATAATTCAATGATTTAGGTGTTTTGATTTTTTTTTTATTGAGATGACGGAAAAAAGGTAAGAAAAATGAAATAATCATAAATAAGGCATTTTATTTTGTGATATTCATAAAAAGCACAAAAAGCCTACAGGATTTCTTCCTGTAGGCTTTAAAAAGCTATTTTTTATTCGAACCTAGTGTTCGTTCAATCTAAAATCTGGATAGGCGTCCATTCCATGTTCATGTGCATCCAATCCTTCCAATTCTTCTTTCTCACTCACTCGAATACCGATGGTTTTCTTTAGGGTATAAATAATGATAAAGGAAGTAATGATACAAAAGATAGCATATGCTGAAATTCCTAATAATTGACTTAAAAATTGTGATCCACTAGCAAGGTTTCCGAAAATACCGACAGCTAAGGTTCCCCAAATTCCACATACTAGGTGGACTGCTATGGCTCCAACAGGATCATCTAATTTTAATTTGTCAATTAAACTTACGGCAAATACAATGAATGCACCAGCAATTCCACCAATTAAAATGGCATCTGTTGGCGACATTTGATCTGCACCTGCTGTTATAGCTACCAAACCACCAAGGATTCCGTTTAAAAACATGGTTAAATCTAAGTTTTTGTACATGATGGTAGAAACTAATGAAGCAATCACACCTCCTGCAGCAGCAGCTAAACAGGTGGTAACCAAGGTTAAAGAGGTTGCACCAGGGTCTGCAGATAATACAGAACCTCCGTTAAATCCAAACCAACCCAACCAAAGGATTAAAACTCCAGCGGTGGCTAGTGGTATATTATGACCAGGGATTGCTTGAATTTTTCCGTTCTTAAATTTTCCAATTCGAGAACCAAGTAAGCATACGGCTATTAAAGCTGCCCATCCTCCTACAGAGTGTACTAACGTAGACCCTGCAAAATCATAAAAAGGCGTGTCTAATTGATATAAAAATCCCTTTCCCCATTTCCATGATCCGGCGATTGGGTATACCAATCCTACATATAGAATTGTAAAAATCATAAAAGGTAAGATTTTCATTCTTTCAGCAACAGCTCCAGAAACAATCGTTGCTGCAGTGGCTGCAAACATTCCTTGAAATAAGAAATCGGTCCAGAATGTGTATCCCTCATTGTAGGTCAAATCTAAGGCACCGTCTTTTAAAGGTGCGGAGATTCCGAAAATAAAATCACCTAAATAACCCGAAGCGTTAGCGCCCCAAGTTGGGTACATTAGGTTAAATCCAACTAAGGCATATAATAAGAGCCCAACTGTAATGATAAAAATATTCTTGAATAAGATATTGATGGTGTTTTTTTGTCTTGTCAATCCGATTTCTAAAAAAGCAAATCCTAAATGCATAAAGAAAACCAGTGCTGTACACAGCATCATCCATACATTATTAATTGTAAGTAATTCCATAATTTAATTTTGTAAAAGTTTAGTTTAATGTTTCTCCGCCTTTTTCGCCTGTTCTAATTCTGTAAGCTTCCTTGATGTCGCTTACAAAAATTTTCCCATCTCCAACATTTCCTGTTCCTGCAGCATCTATGATGGTTTTTATGGTGATGGCTTCAAAGTCATCATTAACAACTATTGAGATGTATCTTCTTTGGATGTCGCTTGTGCTATAGCTAACTCCTCTATAAACATGTCCTTCTTGTTCGTTTCCTAAACCCGTAACATCCCAATAAGAAAAGAAGTTGACTCCCACTTCATGCAGTGCATCTCGCACGGCGCTGAATTTCGATTTTCTGATAATCGCTTCGATTTTTTTCATGATAAAAAGTATTAAATTTGTTGTTTTAGAAAGTGTATACAGCAGCTACTGTGAGTCCAGTAATGTCTTTTTCTCCAAAAAAGGTAACATCATTAGAGGTATCGTACCTTAGTTCTGTTACTAATTTTAAGCTATCTGTTAAGTTTGTGTTTCCTGTTAAAGTAAAAGCGGTCTGACTTGCGTCTCCAGCTCCAGAGGTTGTTGTGTAAAATTCGGGTCTTAATCCTAAAGAGAATGTTTCTGAAAGTGTTTGTTGTAAATACAATGCAATTCCTTGGTATCCAGAATCGGCATCACTTGAATTTGCATATGCCGCATTAATTCCTAAGAAAAACGAATCTGTTACATCAAACCCTCCAGTATAATCTAAGTACAAGACGTCTGTAAAACCAAACCCATCTGCACCATAAGCAAGGTTGAAAAATTGCCCCTTGTATCCTGTTTGAAATCCTAATTGATAATCATTTGTATCATTTGCTCCTGCAACAACTCCATGAGGGTTTGTGAATGCCACCATAAAAGAGAGGTCTTCAGAGGCCGCATAATCTAATTTAAACCCAGTATGAGAAAATGGTCCTGCATTAAATAAGTAGGAAACAGAATAATTAAAGTTTCCTGATGGAGAGATGACTTCGTACCCAAAGAAAGTATTAAATTGTCCCAGTGTAAATTTTAGTTTGTCAGTAGCTTGATAATAAGCATACAATTGGTTGATGGCTCCTGTATATGCATTGGCAGCATTCGCTCTGGGTCCAAAAGCAAGGTCTGCAACAACGCCTCCTTTTCCTTTTTCATAAGTAAAAACAGTATTCGCCATTCCCAAACCAAATCCGTTGGCTCCAACATCAGATAAAACGCCAACGCTTCCTAAATCGCTGCTTGATAGATTGCTTGAAAAATAAGTGTCAACACTACCACTTAGTGTAAAAGTTCCTTTTTCTTCTTTTTCTTGCCCCATTGTTAAAAAGCTGTTAGCTACTAATAGTGTAAAAATAATTTTCTTCATAATTCAGTTTTATAGTTAGTGATGGGACAAAAGTAGAGATTAAATATTCAAAAACAAGGCTATGTATTTTTAAAAAGGCATTTTTAAAGAGTGTACCCTCAAAAAAAAGGGGGGTAAAATGATTATAATGTAATTATATTAAAATCATAGGGTATAAATAATAGGGTTATTGAAAAAAAATTAATTTAATTATGAAACTGATAAAAATGCAATTTGGTAAAAAAAAATATTTTTATTGTACTTTTGACGCTATGAAATACCCTTTTTCTCACTTAGTTAAAATTCAGTTTTTAGGTTTTCGATTTCATGGATGGCAAAAGCAACCTGGGATAAAAACAGTTCACGACATTGTGGATAAAAGCTTGCATTTTGTTTTTGAAAGAGAAGATTATAAAACCCTTGGCGTCGGGAGAACAGATGCAAAGGTCTCTGCAAGTAGCTATTATATAAATCTTTTTACTCGATTTGAATTGAATAAAGAAACGTTTTTAAAAGAATTTAATAAAAATGCACCCGCAGATTTAAAAGCGGTTTCTTTTAAAGAACTGCCAGAAGGTTTTGATCTGATCAATTCAGAAAAGATCAAAGAATATCATTATTATTTTTCTTTTGGTGAAAAAAATCACCCCTTTGCAGCCCCATTTATGACAGGATTGCAAGAAAATTTAAATCTTGAGCAGATGAAATTGGGAGCGAAATTATTTGAAGGAGAACATTATTTTCATAAATATTGCACAAAACCCTCAGCAAAAACTCTTTTTAAAAGAAGGATAGATTTCTGTGAGATTTTAGAAAATGATGTTTTAATGGCCAATTTCTTTCCCGAAAAAAGTTATGTATTAAAGGTGCGAGGCAAGGGGTTTTTGCGCTATCAGATCCGGTTGATGATGGCAGCCTTATTTGAAGTAGGGAATGGTAATCTATCCTTGCAGTATATTAAGGCATCTTTAAAAAAAGACAACGATCAAAAGTCCTTACGAAATGTTGCGCCAGGTTCTGGGCTGCAATTATATGATATTGATTTTGTTGTTTAGATAGAGGACAGGTATACTGAAATTATTGCATGCTATAAATCAAAAAAACCATCTTTTAAAAGGTGGTTTTTTTAGGGTAAATATAAATGAGTAAACTTATCCTTTGAGAACCCCTCTTGAAATTACAATTTTCTGAATTTCAGAGGTTCCTTCATAAATCTGAGTGATTTTTGCATCTCGCATTAAACGTTCTACATGATAATCTTTTACAAAACCATTTCCTCCATGAATTTGAACCGCTTCTACAGTGTGTTCCATCGCAACTTTAGAAGCGTATAGTTTTGCCATTGCCGATGACATGTCATAGTTGTTGCCTTGGTCTTTGTCCCAAGCAGCTTTCATAACCATCATTCTTGCAGCAGTAATATCGGTGTGCATGTCTGCTAATTTAAAGGCAATTGCTTGGTGATTGCAAATTTCAGTACCAAAAGCTTTTCGCTCTTTCGAATATTTTAATGCCAATTCATAGGCTCCAGCAGCAATTCCCAATGCTTGTGCAGCAATCCCTATTCTACCACCAGAAAGAGTCTTCATTGCAAATTTGAAACCAAATCCATCTTCACCAATTCTATTTTCTTTGGGTACTTTTACATCGTTAAATTGTAAGGTGTGCGTATCACTTCCTCGAATTCCTAATTTGTCTTCTTTTGGGCCTACGTGAAAACCTGCTGTTCCTTTTTCTACAATAAAAGCATTAATTCCTCGGTGTCCTTTTTCTCTATCGGTTTGAGCGATTACCAAATAGACATCTGCGCGTCCACCACTGGTAATCCAGTTTTTTGTACCGTTTATTACATAGTGATCTCCCTTGTCTTCAGCAGTTGTTGCTTGTGAAGTTGCATCAGAACCCGCTTCAGGTTCGCTCAAACAAAATGCGCCCACAAATTCTCCAGTCGCTAATTTTGTTAAATATTTTTGCTTTTGTGTTTCATTTCCATACGATTCTAGTCCGTAGCAAACCAATGAGTTATTTACCGAAACAATTACAGAAGCAGAGGCATCTATTTTGGAGAGCTCTTCCATGACAATTACGTAAGAAGCTGCATCCATACCGCTCCCTCCGTACTTTGGGTCTACCATAATTCCCATAAAGCCAAGTGCGCCCATTTTTTTGACGAGTTCGTCTGGAAACTCTTGTTTATTGTCTCTTTCTATTACACCAGGTAGTAACTCTGTTTGAGCAAAATCTCTAGCTGCTTCCTGAATCATGAGGTGTTCTTCCGTTAAACTGAAGTTCATGTGCTTTTTTTTATTGAATTCGTAAAATTAGACCACAAATATATCGATTTCGTAACATATTATCGGCACTCTTTTGTTAATTTTACGAATGTGAATATAAATTATACTTATAGCATTGGATTGATGTCCGGTACCTCTTTAGATGGATTGGATTTGGTGTATGTGAAATTTAATACTAAGCATTATCAAGATTTTGAAATTATACACACAGATACGATTCCCTATGCTGAAAAATGGAAGGCTATTTTGCAGAAATCAATCGATTTTTCTGCAGCCGATTTAACAACTTTAGATCTTGAGTATGGACAGTTATTAGCCGAAAGAGTTTCTGAGTTTATAGAGAAATATGCAATTACAAATATCGATTTCATAGCATCTCACGGACATACCGTTTTACATCAACCAGAAAAAGAAATTACGCTTCAAATTGGAAATGGTCAGGTACTTGCCAATAAAACAAAACACAAAGTTGTTTGTGATTTTAGATCTCAGGATGTGGCTTTGGGAGGTCAGGGCGCACCCCTAGTTCCTATTGGAGATGCGCTTCTTTTTCCTGAATACGATTATTGTATTAATCTTGGTGGTTTTTCGAATATTTCTTTCCAGAAGAATGAAGAAAGAATAGCATTTGACATTTGTCCCGTAAATATTGTAATGAATTTTTACATGTCGAAAATAGGGTTTGATTATGATGAAAATGGAACATTAGCTTCTAAAGGGGAAATAAATAATGCGCTTTTAGAAAAGTTGAACCAATTAGTTTTTTACACAAAAAAACATCCAAAATCATTAGGACTTGAATGGGTGCAGCAAGAAGTTTTTCCGTTGATAGATGAAATGGAAACCGAGACTCCAAACATATTAAGAACTTTTGTAGAGCATGTAGCTTATCAGATTTCGAATGTTGTTGAAAAAAATGCTTCGATCTTGTTTACAGGTGGCGGTGTGTTTAATTCCTTTTTAATGAGTAGAATAGCGATTTTGTCTTCCAGTAAAATACTAAAAACCACCGACGAAATGGTCAATTATAAAGAGGCATTGGTCTTTGCTTTTTTAGGATTGTTGAAAATTAAGAATGAAATTAATTGCTTAAAGAGTGTGACTGGAGCAAGTAAAAACCACGCTTCTGGTGTCATTTGTTACCCATCGTTTTATGAAAAAAAATAATCGAACACTCATAATTTTACTGTAAGTTTGTAAACCAATATTTTAATCTACTAAAATCTTTGAATTTTTACAAATGAATCAACTTTAGCTCCATTTAAATCTAGTTTCAGGAAAATAGAAATTACTTTAACACGAACGATAACGTTGATAATTATAAAAAACATAAAAGATGAAAGAATTATTAAAAAAATACGAAAATAAACAACCGGAGATCGTTTTTCATTGGAAAGATGCAGAGACGGAGGCAGAAGGGTGGACCGTGATCAACTCTCTTAGAGGGG
>Ga0206126_10005357_pt1 | contig 11824 bp, 5 predicted proteins | sample Helgoland_Spring_5_FD_148621 | JGI IMG/M metagenome (GOLD analysis project Ga0206126, IMG submission 148621) | Pelagic subsurface seawater microbial communities from Kabeltonne, Helgoland, North Sea - Helgoland_Spring_Bloom_20160412_1 | ecosystem: Environmental > Aquatic > Marine > Epipelagic ...
AAATTGGAGCCCTTTAATAAATACCATGAAAAAAATAATTCTTGACATAATACCTCAAGTTGGCTATAATTCTGTAATGGAGGAAATCAAATGACAGCAGCCCGCTACGACCTAGTTATCGACCAAGGTTCCGACTTTGCGATAGAATTGACAGTAAAAGAAAATGAAACGGTTAGAGATCTAAGCGGGTACTCTGCACGGGCTCAAATAAGACCAACCAAGTCTTCCTCTACTTTGACTGGCACCTTTACTTGCACTATTCCAACACCTACTAACGGTAAAGTCCAAATGGCTTTAGGAAATGCCGTAAGTAATGGTATAGCCGCAGGTAATTACCAGTATGATTTAGAAATCTTTACTAGCTCTGATTTAGTAGTAACTAAACTTCTTTATGGAGAGGTGGTTATTAATCAGGGAGTTACTAGATAATGCCAGTTCGTGAACCCCATACTAATGTCACTGTTTCAGAAAGCGTTACAAAAATAGACGTAGATAATAGTAGCGGAGAAATCTCCTTAGATATAAGTCCAGATCAGACGATTTTGCAACTAAGAGGTATTGCTATATCAGAATCAAATGCTTCTCAAATAGCAGTGCAGCCTCACGGAACTGTAACTGCAACAAATTTACAAGACGCAGTACAACAACTAGCAGACCAAAGTTTTAGATCAGACACCGCTCCTACAGGAACTGTAGTAGCCGGTGTCTCCACACTTTCAGAAGGAGATACTTGGTACGATACCAACGACGAACAATTTAAAGTATATCGCGAAACTAGTAATGGAGTTTATGAATGGGTACCTATAATAGTAGGAGACAGTTCAGGTGATTCCGATACATTAGACGCAGGAGCCTTTTAAGGCCACACACGGAGACCCTCAATGGCTCAAACAATTTTAATTAAAAGAAGCACTAGTACCGCAGCTCCTACGGCCTTATCGAACGGTGAATTAGCTTATTCTCATGTAAGCGGTACAGGAAAATTATACATAGGTCGTCCAGGGGGCAGTTCCGGTGATATTGATGCAATTGGTGGTAAGTATTATACAGATATCGTTAGCGGAGCAACCGCAGCAAACACAGCAAGCAAATTAGTACTTCGAGATGGTTCAGGTAATTTCTCTTCTAATGTTATTACTGCGAACAGCTTTGTTGGACCTCTTACAGGTGCTGTAACAGGCGACGTTACTGGTAATGCGGATACCGCAACAGCTTGGGAAACCGCACGAAATCTTAGCCTTACAGGAGACGCTACTGCTACTCTTTCATCCGTTGATGGTACCGCAGCGGTATCAGCAGCTCTTACTTTAGCAACCGTTAACTCGAATGTTGGTAGCTTTGGTGGAACAACGGCAATTCCAGTACTTACTGTAAATGCAAAAGGTCTTGTCACAGCCGCTTCTACGGTCAATGTAGCCACTGTCTTAAATATTGCTGATGCAGAGAGTACCCCAGGTACTGATGTAATTAATCTTCTTAGTGATACTTTAGTATTTACAGGCGCTACAGGTATTACAACCACTGTAACCAATAATGATGTTGATATTGACCTCGATGATACAGCGGTAACTCCCGGATCTTATGGTTCTGGTACTGCAATACCTAACTTCACAGTTGACCAGCAAGGTCGATTAACTAACGCAGGAAGTACAAGTGTCGCTACTGTTTTAAATATTACTGGTGATAGTGGCTCCGACGCAGTAGCACTTCTTACAGAAACTCTCGATATAGAAGGCGGTACGGGTGTAACGACGACCGTTAGTAATAACAAAGCAAGCATCGCAATTGGACAGCCTGTAGGAACTGGAGACAATGTAACCTTTAATAATGTCACTGTTGGAGGCACGCTCTCTTCAGATGATATTACTGCTACCACTCTAACGGCAAGTGGTCATGTTATTGTTTCCGGTAATCTTACTGTAAACGGTACTACTACTACTGTTAATTCTACTACTGTTACAATTGACGACCCTCTCTTCAAACGATGCGCTTGACAAAGGTATTGAATTCCGTTGGCATAATGATACTGCCGCAAAACTTGGTTTCTTCGGTTTTGACGAAAGCACAGAAGAATTTACATATATTCCTGATGCAACAAACACTAATAATGTCATGTCAGGAACAAAAGGTACCGCAAACTTTGGTACTTTAAAACTTGATAATGCTCTTGCAGTGCCCTATGGTGGTACTGGAAGAACAACTGCCACTTCAAATGGTATACTCTATGGTAACGGAACAGGAACCATGGGAGTTACCGCAGCCGGAACTTGGGATAACACACATAGTGTTGGTCAATTACTCTCTGTAAATTCTTCAGGTACTCCGACTTGGACAAATACCATAGACGGCGGCACATTCTAAAAACAATTTAACCACCTCGCGTATATACGCAAGTTTTAGGGGAGCCACATGGCACAGACTATCAAATTAAGGCGCTCGAGTACCTCGGGTGCCGTCCCAACTACATCTTCACTTTCTCTCGGCGAAGTCGCCATCAACACCTACGATGGTAAAATGTACATCAAAAAGAATGATGGCTCTGACTCTATCGTTGAACTTTCTGGTGACAAATTACCCCTCTCTGGCGGAACTCTTACAGGCCACCTAAACTTTGGCGATAACGTGCGCGCACGATTTGGTGCTGATAATGATTTACAGATTTATCACGATGGCACACACAGTTATATGAGCAGTTCAACTGGAAGTTTATATCTAAGAACAGGTAATACATTTCAGATAGAAAATCAAAGTGGTTCAGAGGATTTAGCTACCTTTGCAGTCAACGGTGCAGTAACCCTATACCATAATAATGCTGCTAAAATTGCCACTACCTCTACTGGCATAGACGTTACTGGTAGCGTGACAAGCACAGGAGCTTCTGGTGGTAATTTATTTTTAACATCAACTGACACTAGCGGAGCAACCGGTGAAGTTTTAGGCAATATTAACTTTGTCAGCAGCGATGCGTCTACTGGCTCTTCTGGAACTATGGCTAAGATTACTAGTTTGTTTGATAGTAATGGTGACAACGCTGCTATAAAAATTCAAACAGGCTTCTCAACAGGCTCAGGATCACCGACTCTCCGTGACAGAGCGTTATTTGCCTCCAACGGCGACGTCAGTTTTTATGAGGACACGGGGACGACTGCAAAGCTGCATTGGTCAGCCTCAGATGAACAATTAAAACTTGCAGGGGCATCTGATGCTTTAGTGGTGGGTGACGCTAGTTTTACCGACCATTACATGCAGCTTAGAGATAACGCAGCATACGGTGTTGCTGTTGGAATGGATGCTTCTGCCAACGGTGGTAATGGTTCATTACTAATGCATGGCGGCTCGGATAAATCAATTGAGTTTGTAACAAATGCGGCAGGTGGTTTTGGCACAGGTACTCCTGATATGACCATTTCCACATCAGGCAACGTTGGCATTGGTACTGCAAGTCCATCTGGAAGACTACACGTATCAGACGTATCAGATTTTTATGTTGACTTAAACGGTACAGATTCGGCAATCGTTTTCAAAGAAGGCGGGGGTAACTCATGGAGAATAGGCAATAGGGCAAATGGTGATAAATTCAATATCACACAAGATGGTACCTCATTAGGCACTGATATTAGATTTACTATTGATGACGGTGGCAACGTGGGTATCGGAACTGATTCTCCAGCTCAGAAGCTTCATGTAAACGGCACTAGTAAGTTTGACGATACTATGTATTTTGCAGCTAGGGGCCTTATATCTTGGGGAAGTCTTGCCGGAGGCACGGGATTTGGTATTCAAGCTGGAAGCGGTAATGGATTAAGTCTTGGTTCTAATGGTGCTTGGGATAAACTAGTTATTGATACTGCGGGCAACGTTGGTATCGGCACTACTTCTCCAGGTGCGATTAGGTTAAACGTGACAACGCCAACCGCTAATCACGTTGCGGCTCAAATAGAAAACAGCAATACCGCAGACAGCTTTGGTATGGTTGTTAAAGGAGGTAACGACGCAAACGATTATACTGCTGATTTCAGAAAACGAGATAATACGAACATTATGCGTATTCGTGGTGATGGCAACGTTGGTATTGGAACAACTTCTCCATCTACAAAATTAAATGTAAAACACACAGGGGGTACTGCAGTTCGTATAGAAACGGACGGAGATACAGATTCTAACTTTTTACACTTTAAAACTTCTTCTAGCACAGGGCAGGGATACATTGGAACTGAAGGTAGCACAGCAGGAGCAAACTTTACAGGAACTACTGCTTATGCGTTTGTAGCCGGTTCAACTTCAAGTGGAGTAGATACACAATTTATTAGCGCTGGAGCAGTTAGAGCAACTATTGATCACACGGGCAAAGTCGGTATCGGCACCACTGCTCCTGATGCTAAACTTCATGTACAATCTACGGGTTCAGATGGCGTAATAGTAAGAACCACAACAAATGTAGAACCTTTTATTGCTTTACAAAGAAATTCAGGCAGTAATGGAGTTGCTGTTTTAAGAAGTATAGATGGCGGCGATTTAAGAATTGATACAGGTGCAACAGGGGCAGCTCAAGTTACTAAAATGACTATAGAAGCTGGCGGCAACGTTGGTATCGGAACAACGAATCCTCTTTATAAACTACAAGTAAGTGGTGCAATATATGCTAATGGGGGTTCTTTATTCCTTGACTCTGGTCAAAGATTACTATGGGGTAACTCACAACAATTTATTGAAGCAACAAATTCTGGCCCAATGCAATTTGGTACTGGCAATGCTGAACGTATGCGTATTGATGCTGCAGGCTCGATTGGTTTTAACACAAGCAATCCTTTAAGACCTTTTGATTCACGAAATGCTATACAAATATTTGGTTCTGGTGGATACACCGAACTTATGCTTCGAGGTCGAGCAGGTACTGCTCAAAATCTTGGTGCTTTCCACTTTTCTATTCGTAGCGATGTTGGAGGAAATAACGATGATCTAATGCTTCTTCGTTTTACTGGTGGTAATAGTCCTAGTTATGCAGGCACTTCGATGCATATTCGCAATGATAACGGGTATGTGGGCATTGGTACAAATACAGGACAACCTTCTTCTATGTTGCATGTCGCAGGAGGTTCTGCAACAATTCCTACGCTTTCATCAAGCTATCCTCTTACAATTTCAAATAATGGTAATTCAGGATTAAATATTATATCGTCTGGCACTACAAATGCGGGACAGATAAACTTTGGTGATTCTGGAGATGCTGATGCTGGACGAATAAGATACGATCATAATGATAATAGCATGAGATTTACTACGAATGCAACAGAACGTATGCGTATCAGCAATAGCGGACAAGTTGGTATTAATCGTACTAGTTTCTTAAATACAAATGTAAAACTCGAAGTTGGAGGCGCAGACAATGTACCTCTTATTGCGGCAGAAGCCTCAGGAGTTCGTGCAGGTCTAGGTGTTCAATCTAGTGGCTTAGGTTTGTATGTTGGAACAACAAATGTAATAAAGGCAACTTCAGGAGGAGCTGTTACAATTAATTCAGCATTCACCTTCCCAACCGCAGATGGTAGCGCAAACCAGTTACTTAAAACTGATGGTTCAGGAAATATGTCGTGGGTTACTGTTGCTGGCGTAGGAAACGCTAATATTATTTCTGATGCGGATAATGATACAAAGATACAAGTTGAAGAAAGCAGTGATGAAGATAAGATAAGGTTTGATGCTGCTGGCGTCGAGCGTTTTAGAATAGGAAGCGATATTGAAGTTATATCGGCTACTGACTTTAATATTACTGGCTCTAACCGACGTATTAATTTTACAAGCGGTACAGGCACAGTAAGAACTACAGGCGCTTCTAGTTTAAACCTAGGTACAAACAGCGCCGACAGATTAACAATTACAAGTGCAGGCAACGTTGGCATAGGAACTACGAGTCCGGGGTCTTATGCAGCAGATGCAGATAACTTAGTTATTTATTCTGCAGCCGAAACTGGAATGACAATTGCATCTGGTACTTCATCTACAGGAGATATATATTTCGCTGATGGAACTAGTGCACAGAATAGAGGATTTCTTCAATATCACCATGCAGATGATTCTTTCAGATTTGGTACAGCTGCAACAGAAAGAATGCGTATTAATAGTCTAGGAGATGTCTCAATTGGTACTACAGGAGGAAACGGAAGAGCTTTAGAAGTTCATACTGCTAACGACTATATTGCTAAGTTTAAAAGTACTGATGCATACGGCGGTATAATTATTGAAGATAGTGCAAGTACAAACAACTATAATCGAATAGCCGTTACAGGTAATAATATGCTATTTGATGTAAATAATGCTACCAGAGTATGGATGAAAGATAGTGGTAATATTGGTATTGGAACATCAACTCCTGTATATAAATTAGTTGTGTCAAATGGGGGCGCTGCGGGTATTGAAATACACCCTGAATATGCTACTGATGCAAACTTAATACAACACTATGATAGAACTGCAAGTGCTTATATGGATGTTAATCATATTGCACAAAATCATAGATTTGGTAGAGGTGCCGTTGAGCACATGCGTATTACTAGTGCGGGTAAGGTTGGTATCGGCACAACTTCTCCAGATTTAAAACTCGATGTATCCCATGGAACAACAGCCGAATATATTGCTACTTTTCAAAATACTGCCGACAACCTAGAATTGAAAATAGGTACTACAACAGGTGGTGTACTAAACATACAAGGACAAATAATTAGCAGTAGTGCGGCTTATGGTATCGGATTACAGACCGATGGCGGCAACGTTGGTATTGGAACAAGTTCTCCAGCAACAAAGCTTCATGTAATGACAGCAACAAATGGTGCATCAACAGTAGGTAGTGCATCAGATGAATTAATTTTAGAAAATAGTACAGATTGTGGATTAACTATAAGAAGTGGTTCTTCGAGCGACGGTGTTATTAGTTTTGCAGATGCAGACGACCATAATGTAGGTCAAGTATATTATTCGCATAGTAATAATAGCATGACTTTCAGAACAAATGATAGCACTGCAATGACTGTTACCAGCGCAGGTAAGGTTGGTATCGGCACAACTGCTCCTGCAAAAACAGTAGAAATTAGTTATAACGATAATACTACTAATATAGGGGGTAACTTGAGTGGTGGACCAGCAGGACCTGGTCTACTTATAAGAAATACAAATACTACGGCCGGTATATATGCTAATTTAGATTTTAGAGCTAATAATGCTGATGGAAGAATTGCTTATAAGTACAATTCAGTAAATGATGGAGATTTCCATTTTATTACTGATAATAATGATTCTATCGAAACTAAATTAATTATTAAAAATACTGGCAATGTTGGTATTGGCACAACGGCTCCAGGCAGAAAATTACATATAAAAGACGGCCAGATAAAGTTTCAAAATACAGGTAGCGGAGGATGGGCTGGTTTAGATTTCTCTATGGGTAATGGTACCTATGACGGATATATGGGAATGGTAGATAGCAATGGCAGTTTCTTCATTGATGTAGACTCTAATGGAAATGACCTAGTAATTTTACAAAACGGCAATGTTGGTATCGGTACTAGTGCTCCAACGAGTAAGCTTAGTATCCAGTCTGGCATAAGCAGTTCATCTACTGGTGTAATAGATATTTTACAAAATACTAATGGCGCTCAAAAGCAAGCCGCCTCTATTGGCATTCTTGTGGATAATGGAGGAGAATCAACAAACGCTGCCGGAATGTTCTTTCAGACTGCATCTGGCGGGTCTTTATCCGAACGCATGCGCATAGGCTCTAACGGCAACGTTGGTATCGGCATAACTAGCCCAAATGTTAAGCTTGCAGTTAATGGACAATTAAGTACAGGTGACAGAAGACTTAGTTTAGGCATATTAGATTTAAATAGTGGCAGTACGCCAACTCAACTTAAAATTATAACAAATATTCCATTCGCATCTGGATCTGCAGATTTTACAGTAAATATTAAAGGCTTTAGATATGGCACCAACGATATGGTCGACCTTTCTATTGGTTGGCACTATTATAATAGTACATTTTATAATGCTTCAGTAAAAAGTTCAGGAGCATATGCGCCCACAGTAACGCTTGGTGTAGAAAGCTCTAAAGTAGTAATACATTTAACCTCTCCTGGATATTGGCCAAAGCTATATGTTGAAAGCATGTATAGTTCTGCATACAGAGATTCATATGCAGCAGGTTGGTCATGGTCAGATTCTGCAATAAGTTCTGACTCTGGTACACCTACAGTATCTCCTGCTTACTCTAGTAATTTTGGTAATAATTTCGTCATGCTTGATAATGGCAACGTTGGTATTGGAACAACGGCTCCTCTTCGAGCATTACACATTGGAGGTGCAGGACATCTCTTATTTGAAAGAGGTGGAGAACTAAGAAGTAAAGATACAAGCGGCAATGAAAAAACAATCGCAAGAGTAAATAGTTCTAATGAATTAGAGTATGGTTGGTCGGGTGCAGGTCCTGTCAAGTTTATGGGCGGTGGGTCATACACTGAGAGAATGCGTATTCATACGAGCGGCAACGTTGGTATCGGCACAACGAATCCAATAGCTCCTCTTCATGTTGCAGGTAATGCTGTAATTGAAACAGGAAGTCCTGATTTATACTTTGCAACAACTAGTGCAAGTCACACAAACTGGAGAGTAGCAGCTCAAGAAGCAGTAAATCAAGGCTTTGAAATTGCAAGCGGTACTACATCGGCAGGAAGCAATGCTGTTAATGATACTTACACAACCCGCTTTGTTATTAAATCGGATGGAAACGTTGGTATCGGTACAACATCTCCAGAATCCTTACTTACAATACAAAACGATGATGCAGGCATTAGACTTAGATCAAACACTACCACAGCAAAAGGTCTAACTCTTAGATATAATCATGCAGGAAACTTTGGCCAATTACTTGTAGACCACCAAGGTAATAATCAGTTAGCTATGAAGTATTACGCCTTGACACATACATTTGGGCGTAGTGATAGTGATGTCAATGTAGTTATGGATAGTTCTGGCAGACTTCTTGTTGGATCTACCACTACCGATGCGAGCACTTCTGAAAGATTCTTGGTAAAATCTACAAGTGGCGAGCACTCTCGATTTGTAAACAGTAGTGATACTTATAGTACTGTTTATATTAAAAATACTTCTACAACTGCGAACACAAATCAACCTTTCTTGACATTTCAAGATACTGGAGGAAATAGAGGAAACTTTGGCTTAAGATATTCTACTGCTCAGCTTGTTATTCAAGGACATGGAGGTGTAGGAATTGCAGGAGGTTCTGGATTTACTCAAGACCCAGACCTTTTTGTAAATTCAAGCGGCAACGTTGGTATCGGAACAAGTACCCCAGCTTTTCGATTCCACGCATATCATCCTACCACTAATGTTGTTAGTAGATTCGAGTCAGGTGATGCACAGGTTTGGATTGATTTACATGATAGCAATAGTGGTAATTATGGGGCTTTGTTAGGTCATGATGGTTCGGCAGGTCATTTATTTAAAATTGCCGATTCAGGCGTTAATGTAAAGTTTCTTGTTAAAAATGATGGAAGCGTTGGTATCGGAAATACTGATCCAAAAGCTAAGCTTCAAGTAGAAGTTCTCGGTATTGAAACAAACCAATCAAGTGTTACTTCTACTAGTCAGTTCGCATGCGAGAGTTTTCCAGCCGCAGACTTCCGAAGTGCCCGATATACTGTGCAGGTTACAAATGTTACAGATAGCACATATCATGTTACAGAAATACTACTTATTCATGACGGTACAACTCCTGCAATTACTGAATTTGCTACAATTTTCACAGGCAGTGCGGCAGAGGCAACTTTTGATGCAGACATTAATTCAGGAAATGTGCGCTTACTTGCGACGCCTGCTTCTACCGATAATATGCAGTTTAAAGTTGTAAGACATAGTATATTGGTGTAATCTATGAGGTTAGAAAAATAAACCTTGACAAAACAGTTAAATTTTTTTATACTGTATCCAAATCAAAATTTAGCCTGAAAAGGCAAGCCAATTGGGGAGATGTGAACCGTGGCGACAAATCATAACTTTAGGATCAAAAATGGTCTAGAGGTAGGTGGTACTGTAATTGTGAGCTCTGATGGAGTCATGACTATACCCACTGATTCTACAGGATCTACACAAGATGGGGGTACAAATAATACTCGTCTTGCTACGACGGCTTTCGTACAACAAGAAATTACTAGTCTAATTGGAGGCGCTCCGGGGTCTCTGGATACTCTAAATGAACTCGCAGCGGCTATCAACGATGACTCCTCTTACGCTACTACTCTTACTACTGCTCTTGGTCTCAAGGCACCTAAAGCAAGCCCAACTTTTACGGGCACGTCTACTTTTACAGATTCTATAGACTTAGCCTATTCTAGTGGACTAACTAATTTTTACTTATTTTGTAATCGTACAGCGTCTCAAACTTTAAATATAGCGAGCTATGCTTTAGACGCAGGTACAGACACATATATTAATATAGGAAAAAATACAGGTACTAATAGCGGCACGACCACTACTGTGTCAATAGGCGACGATGCTTCCGGCAGTTTAGTACAAACACTTGGAAACTTCAAAACTTGGGGCACAATTACGGCTACAAGTGGTATTGGTATGGCAACTGGTCATTCGTCAGGAAAATTTGCTGTAATGGCAAGTTCTGTTCATGGCTCTTATGATTTCTATAATAATGGTACAAGCTATTTTAACGGCTCTGTTACCGTTGACGACGTTTTAAATGTAACTGGTACAAATAAAGCCATTCAAATGAATGGAGTTACAAGAATTAACGGTGTGGGAGATATAATAGGAACATCTTATTATGTAGGTGCAGATGCTGTTATTGACACCAGTAGAAACATTACAGCGGGTAGAGTCGTTACGACTGGATTATACGGAACAGGTCATGGTAGCTCAATGCTGCCTATTTGGCAGTATAACTCCTCGCATCTTGGATACGGTTTTGGCTATGTTGAAGGCAGCCCCGATTCGTTTAAATTTGATGTATCAAACAACTTGGTGTCTGGAACCCCCGATTTCGAGATAAGTGAAAATGTGGCTAGGGTTAACGGCAACACAGTATATCACGTAGGTAACGATGGCTCAGGTACAGGTTTAGATGCTGATCTTTTGGATGGTGTTCAAGGATCAAATTATGCGAGACTTGATCAATCGAATGTATTTGGTGCTGGCACACATTCAAATTACTTTAGAAGAAATAACACAACTAATTATACAACCGCACCTTTACTTGTAGAATCATATGGTGGTTCAAGCACAACAACCGGTGTTGGTTTCCATATCTCAGGTTCTGTAGGTAGATATTTATTCATGAATAATTCTGGCGATTTATTCTGGAACAGCACATCATCAGAAATTTGGCACGCAAGCAACGACGGCTCAGGCTCTGGTTTAGACGCGGACCTGCTAGACGGACAGCATGGGTCATACTATGCTCCGGCAAGTAGTTCAACTGCTGGTGTTGCTCATGGATATCTTGCCTTGGGTCAGTTAACCAGCGGAATGGATACTACTAACTTAGATTTAGACGTTGTTGGTAATGCTTCTATTAGAGCTGGTAGTTATCTCTACTTTGGTGTTTCATCAAACAATTATGGAAGCTGGAAAACAAGAATTGGATCCGCAAACACTTCCACCATGTATATCAATTCACAAGGTATTAATATCAATAATACAGGATATGCAAATCCAGCAGTTAACTGGCTGACAGCAAACGCTAGTACATTTAGTCATAAAGGAAATACGATTTGGCACGCTGGCAACGATGGCTCAGGCTCTG
>Ga0206126_10005358_pt1 | contig 11822 bp, 10 predicted proteins | sample Helgoland_Spring_5_FD_148621 | JGI IMG/M metagenome (GOLD analysis project Ga0206126, IMG submission 148621) | Pelagic subsurface seawater microbial communities from Kabeltonne, Helgoland, North Sea - Helgoland_Spring_Bloom_20160412_1 | ecosystem: Environmental > Aquatic > Marine > Epipelagic ...
GTACCCTTGGTAATCATTGGACTTCAAAAAGAAGGCTAAAGGGGCTGGTGTGGTTGTTGGTGTCGTTGGGTCTTCTTGAGAGGGCTTTAGTCCTGAGGTGGTCTTTAGTTAACGATTGCGTCTGTGCGTCCGTTGCGCATGACTTTTCTATAGACTTATTTGGTAAACATATGCTCACTAAGAGTTATCAAAAGTACAGACGCAACAGACGCACAGACGCATTTCTTGGGATTAAGGGATGAGAAGCGAATATTGTCTGGCTGGGGACTATGGTTTTGCAAAAGATAAAGGGGACCGGTGGATGACTGAAGACACCGCCAAAGTGCTTAGATTTCAGAATTCAAGTTGTTCTTGCGAGGAGCAAGACCATCAAGGATTGCACGGGGTGCTGGCATACGCCAAATAGCCTGGTAACTTTCAGCCACATTCGATTGCCTGACTGCAAGGCCAGGAAGTGCAACCCAATCTGGACATTTTCTCCCCAGTAAATCAGTCACAGTGGTCTTACCAATAGACTCCCCTTGTTGAAATGGTCTCTGAGCGGAAATACCTTTTATGGGGCCATTTTGGGCAAGACTTGATGCAACCTCACTGCCAAGGTCAATTGTTGTTATTGGCACGTGATTATCAATCTGATTCATAACCTTTAAAACTTCAACGCAGGGTGTGTCCCAGACAACAAACATGCCGCTTGGGCAATATGGCTTTGTTAATAGATCTTTTGCCAACTGTCCGACAGTGCGTATCGAATTGAAATGGTAAATATTTGTAGTTATGTCTGGGCGATTGGTTGAAATCCAGCGAGAAAAAGAGATTTCACGTTCGTTGGTGGCGAAAAATTCTTTGTCATACCCAAGAAGCGCTATGCTTCCATTTTGGGGAATATGTTCTGATAGCATTTCTGCTGCCATCATTCCTAGTCCATAATTGTCAGCAGAAACAAAGCTAGCATAATCTTTGGATGGCAGGAGGCCTGAGGGGACATTGTCAACTAACACTAAACGTGTGCCGCTCTCGGCGATCATACGATGAGCGTCGGCAACTGCTTCACTGGTAATGGGGAGAGATATCACACAATCTAGTTGCATAAGTCGGATGCGCTTCAGGGCATGAATTTGCGCTTCAGCTGAAAAGCTGCAATCCACCACTTCGACAACAATTGCACCAGCATCACCAAGTGTTCCAATGATACCCGTCACAAGTTGCTTAGACCAATCGCTTTCAAGAGTATGCATGATAATAGCTACCCTGAATTTTTTTCGCCGAGCCATTGCAATATCATTCGGTAGCAAGACTACTCTTTCTGGAGGAGCTGCGCGTTCGCCATGAGGTCCTAATCCAATAATACCCATTTTAGACTAGTCCCTCTGAAACAATTTTTGGTTGCATTATAGAGATGATATCTGGGTGCATCAAAGGTGTTCCCATCATAACCCATCCACGTAGCATCTTAGGTTCAAATAGGGCATTCAAACATATATGCGCCGAACCTAAAAGGCCTGCAGTATTTCCTAATTGGGATTGCAAAATTTGAAGGTCACGTGTCACTAAAGGATGGGATGCCCCATAAACTGCTTCTCTAACAGCCGCTAGAAATATATCGTTTGTTTGTGCCAGTGCTCCTGCTAATATAACGCATTTAGGGTTAAGCATATTTAGTAAGGTCGCTAGCGCCGTACCAACTAACTTTCCGCTTGCGGTAATAATTGAAACACAAACCGTATCGCCAAGCTGAGCAGCCTGACAAATCTCATTTAGGGTAAGTTCGCCACCTCTGTTGAGGAGATCTGTCAACTGCTCGCTTGTACCATTACGCGCTTCCCTTAAAGCGGCCTGTTCAATGAACTCCGCACCTGCAAGGCTGTCCAAAGTACCTAAAATTCCCTCATGGGTAGCTGGTAATTGGCCAATAAGTCCTACAGCTCCAGTTGCACCTTTATATGGGCGGCCCTCATAAACCAATCCTGCTGTAAACCTTTTGCCTGTTTTAATAAACAACATGCAGTCATTGTTTTCGCTTGTCCCACCATGTAGTTCGCCAACCGTCATCGTATTAACACTTGGCATCAACCAAATTGGTACCGAAAATTCAGCAATCAAGCGCTCGACCAATTTGCTTTCATTCCAGCCTGGTAAAAAATCTGGGGTCGAAGTGAGGGGGGATCCATTTTCACTTGGTCCAATTGGCCCAGGAACTGAAATTGAAATGCCCCAAAGTTCTGGTAGTTTTGTTTGGCGCGACAACATTAGCCTAATTAAGGTAATCATTCGATCAGCGCCATCACTGGGATCTAAGCCAAGATCACCTGGCTCATGATGCTGCGCAGTCAGTTTTCCAGTAAGGTCTGAAAGTGCAACTGATATAGAAGATTGATCAATTGATGCTACAACAAGAACCGCACGATTTTTCGAGAAACTGACCATTCGTGGGACACGCCCACCACCTGAGATTCCAGTTTCGTTTTCGTGAGCGAGGCCTAGTTCGGAAAGTAATGCCAAGCGATCTGCCACAACAGCTCTGCCAAAACCACTTATCTTTTCAAGTTCTAGCCGAGTGAGTGCCTGATGCTTCCTAACAAAACCTAAAAGCTCTGCAACACTTGTTGCGGCGGTCTCATTCAGCTTTGGTCGTCCCCTTTGACGTTGTTGGTTGGTCTGATTCTGGCTCATGGTCTGCTAAATCTCGCTAATTGTACTTATTTAAGACTTAAGCGACCTGATTTTAGTGGTCAATACTTAACTTATGCTGATAAAAAACAAAAGTTTAGATACTTTTGCTTATTAAATGTTGACATAATCATTTTTATAACTTTATATTTGAATAAGTTTTATAAAACAGCGGCATGTTTTTGTTGTGATTTGGAAAAAAGGGAAATTATGGACAATTGTAAATTAGCTTATCATGCAAACTGTTGGGGCGCCTTAGGTGGAGATGCCGTGGGTGTTACTTCAATCTCACAATTAGCTTATAGAACCTTCGGCGACATGGATAAGGCCCTAACTGAAATTGCCGAAGCAGGTTATTCTGGAGTTGAGCTTTTTGATGGAAATTTACTTGACTATAAAGTAACTGACTTTCGAGCACTCCTTCAACGAACAGGTCTAGAACTTGTAGCAGCTTATTCTGGTGCAAATTTTATCTTTGATGATATTCTACCTGATGAGTTGGATCGAATTACTCGTTCAGCTGACAGAGCCGCAGAACTAGGTGCACCACACTTTGTTGTTGGAGGAGGGGCCAAACGATATGATGGTACCCGTGAAACTGACTATCACAAACTTGGAGCTGCCCTAGATAGGGTTAATGATCTAGCTGAAGAGCGTGACCTCCAAGCACATTATCATCCGCACCTTTCAACAATTGTTGAAGGCCCAGAAGAAGTTCGCCGGATCTTTGATCTGACTAGCATTAGATTTTGTCCAGATACGGCGCATTTAGCTGCAGCAGGTGGAAATCCTGCGCAGATGATCCAAGAGCATGCAGATCGAATAACTTATATTCATCTAAAAGGACTTCAACGGGACCCATTTGCCTTTGTTCCACTTGATAGAGGCGATCTAGATACAGCTCCTATCCTGAAGGCTATTAAAGAAATCAAATTTGAAGGCTGGATTTGTACAGAGCTGGATGCTTGGGGGGATCCGCTGGAAGGGGCACGTTTGAGCATGAATTATCTAAAACAGGCACAATAATACAATTTAACAAAATCGGATATATCCGAAAAAATGGAGAAAATTATGATAAATAAAAAAATGTTAATGAGCTCTGCAATGGTTATTGCATTAGGGCTTTCGGCTTTACAAGCTAATGCGAATCCCGCTGCCGCCCTACTGGCATTGCAGGAAACTGTTCTATCAAAAGGCCCTAATGGAGAAGCTCCCGCAGCAGCGTCATCTATTTTTCTAAATGATGATGAGATTGCTAAAATTAAGGCGATGAAAGCCACTGCTGCAATTGTGATGCATTATGGTGGTAATGATTGGAGTCAAGCCCAGATTAATGGTCTTGAAACCCAGTTTGCAGTTATGGGCATTGAAGTTATTGCAGTGACAGATGCAGGCTTTAAGCCAGAAAAGCAGGTTGCTGACATTGAAACCATCATGGCTCGTTCACCTGATATAATTGTGTCTATTCCGACAGACCCAGTTGCTACTGCTGCTGCTTTTCGTGCAGCGTCTGAGGCTGGTATAAAACTTGTGTTTATGGACAATGTTCCCGCAAATTTTGTTGCTGGAAAAGATTATATTGCATCAGTATCAGCAGACAATTATGGTAATGGTGTAGCTGCCGCACATTTAATGGCGCAAGCATTAAGTGAAGAAGGTCAGATTGGATTAGTTTTTCATGCAGCAGACTTCTTTGTTACACGTCAGCGCTATGATGGTTTTAAAGCTACAATTGCTACTGACTACCCCAATATCAAAATTGTTGCTGAACAAGGCATAGGTGGTCCAGACTTTTCTGGCGATGCTGATCGGGCTGCAAATGCAATGCTAACTTCTAATCCTGGAATTAATGGTATTTGGGCGGTCTGGGACGTTCCTGCGGAGGGTGTGATTGCTGCTGCACGGGCTTCTGGGCGGGATGATCTAGTTATTACAACAATTGATCTTGGTGAAAACGTTGCGATTAGTATGGCGCAGGGTGGCCATGTCTACGGGCTTGGTGCACAACGTCCATATCACCAGGGCGTAACTGAAGCGCTACTAGCTGGTTATGGACTTCTTGATAAAGATGCCCCAGCTTTTGTGGCGCTCCCAGCCCTGCCAGTTCAGCAAAGCAACTTGCTTGAAGCCTGGATGACTGTCTATAGTGCAGAGGCCACTGACAATATAAAAAATAGCATAAAATAATTAACCAGTTTGGGCGGTTGGGCTAAGAGCTTTTCCGCCCTAATGTTTTTTACTTTAATTTATATAGAAGAGAAAATTTATGATAAAATCCTTAAATGTTGCTATGATTGGGGGTGGGTTTATGGGCAAAGCACATGCCATGGCATATGCTGCAATGCCTATGTTTTTTTGGCCAGCTCCGGCGATTCCTCATCGAAAAGTTGTTGTAGATGTCAATGATGTTCTTGCAGAAGAAGCGCGACAGCGTTTTGGATTTGAAGAGGCTTCAAGTGATTGGAAGGATACAATCGCTCGAGACGATATTGATGTTGTTGATATTTGCACGCCAAATAATGTTCATGCTGAAATTGCAATTGCTGCAGCAAAGGCTGGTAAACACATTATTTGCGAAAAACCACTAGCGCGAACCGTTGAAGAGGCTCGAGCTATGACTAAAGCAGTCAAAGAGGCAGGCGTGACTAATATGGTTGCGTTTAATTATCGGCGCACTCCTGCAGTTGCTTTAGCAAAACGCTTCATTGACGAAGGGCGGATTGGTAAGATTCTTAACTTTCGGGGTACTTACCTACAGGACTGGTCTGCTGACCCTAATGGCCCACTATCTTGGCGTTTTCAAAAAAATATTGCTGGTTCAGGTGCGATAGGTGATATTGGAACTCACGTTGTCGATATGGCACACTATCTCGTGGGAAACATTACTGAGGTAAACGCAATAACAAAAACTTACATAAAAGAACGACCAATTCAAGCAGGGGGCGTAGACAAGCTTGGTGCTTCTGACAAAAAAACAGATGCTCCTTTAGGTATTGTTGATGTGGATGATGAAGTTTTATCACTTATTAGATTTGAAACTGGCGCAGTTGGTACACTTGAAGCAACACGCAATGCTTACGGGCGCAATAATTTTCTTACCTTAGAAATTCATGGTGAAGAAGGTTCTATTCATTTTAACTACGAGAGGCGGGATGAATTGCAAGTAATGTTTGCAAGTGATCCAGGTGACGCGCGTGGATTTCGGACGATTTATACTGGTCCAGCCCATCCTTATGGTGATGGGCTTTGGCCAATACCTGGCCTTGGTATTGGGTACTCTGAAACTAAGATTGTTGAATGCCGCGATTTCTTTGCGGCCATCGTTAACGGTGAAACACCGACGCCTGATTTTGCTGAAGCTTTGCAAACTGAATTAGTGGCTGATGCGTTGATCAAGTCTGGGCAAACTGGGAATTGGGTTGAGGTTTAATGACAAAACCTGTTGTTGCTGTACAAATGAGAGGCATCTCCAAAAGTTTTGGGGGTGTCAAAGCGCTTGATAATGTGGATTTTGAAGTTTTTGTTGGCGAAGTGCACGCTCTTTTGGGTGGCAATGGAGCTGGAAAATCAACTATCTTGAAAGTACTTAATGGAATTCATAAGCCTGAAACTGGGACTATTCAGGTATGCGATCAATACCTTACAGAAAGCCATCCAAAAGAGGCCCGCGATGCAGGTGTTGCGATGAACTTTCAAGAAATGAGTCTAATCCCAACCCTTTCTGTTGCTCAGAATATTTTTCTTACGCGTGAAGCTGTCTCCAAGTTAAATCTTATAAATGATAAAGAAGCAGTACGCCAAGCTAAGGTGCTGTTTGACACACTTCAGGTCGATGTAGACCCAAATGCTATGGTTGGTGACCTGGGCGCAGGTCAGAAACAGTTAACTGAGATAGCAAAGGCAATTAGTCAAAACGCAAAGGTTTTGGTGCTTGACGAGCCATCGACTGCTTTAGCTGTGTCAGACGTTGAGCGTCTTTTTGTATTTTTGCGAAAGCTAAAAGAAAAGGGAACAGCCATCATTTATGTTAGTCATCGTATGGATGAAATTATCCAGATTGCTGATCGTGCAACAATTCTGCGCGATGGTAAACATGTAATTAGTGCGCCAATATCCAAGCTGCCGATAGATAAAATGATTGAACATATCGTAGGTAAGCGTTCAAACGGACTAGCTGATGTTACATTTAGTAAAGCATCAAAGGGAGATTTGCTTTTAGAGTTACAGGATGTATGTGGTCGATATCGCCCACAGAAAGTTGACTTGAAGGTTCACGAGGGTGAGATCGTTGGTTTGGCGGGGTTACTAGGATCAGGACGTTCATCTTTGGCTCGAATTATTTCTGGAATTACGCCTGCGCAGTCTGGAAAAATAAAAATTAGAGGAAAGTCTGTTAACTTCAGACGACCAGGTGATGCCAATGCAGCAAAAGTAGCACTTGTACCGGAGTCCCGATCAACACAGGGTATTATTGCTGATCACTCAGTTCAATCAAACGTAACCATGGCATCACTTAAGCAATTAACACGCTACGGTTTTGAAATAAAACAAAAGTCACAATCTATAGTTGATGCACAGATTAAAAGGCTGTCTATAAAGACAGCAAGTCGCGATCATGCGGTTGTAACGTTGTCTGGTGGAAACCAACAAAAGGTAGTCATTGGAAAGTGGCTAGCTACAATGCCAGATATTCTTGTATTGGACGAGCCAACTGCGGGTATAGATATAGGTTCAAAATCTGAAATTGTAGCATTGATCAGGAACCTTGCGCGTGAGGGTAAAGCGATTATCATGATATCATCAGAGTTGTCGGAGCTGCTGACGGCTTGTGATCGGATTGTTGTTATGGAAGGGGGTCGTATTTTTTCTGATAATCCGCGCGAATACTATAATGAATCGAGCAACCCTAACGACGACCCTGGGCGCCAATTACAAGCAGCTGAAAAACACCTACAAACAGAAATACAATTAGCCGTAAAGGCACAAACAAGACTGGAGTCTACTAATGGCTGAATCTAGAACTGGCAAATCACACTTGTTTAGGGTGTTAATTGGCGATTGGCGTCAAAATATTATTTACATTGGCTTTATAGTATTATTCTTGATTTTTGCGGTCACACTTTCTGATAAGGGATTTTTAAATCCTAACAATCTTCTGAACATCATTCGACAAACTGCAATGATAGCGGTAATGGCCATCGCAATGACATTCGTTTTGTCTGCTGGAGAGATTGATCTTTCGGTTGGTTCTGTTGCAGGTTTAGCAACAGTTACTGTGGCCATGGCCATCGCTATTGCAGGTCCAATTGCTGGAGTATTTGCTGGACTTGCAACTGGATTGGTTGTTGGCATGTTTAACGGTTGGCTAACTACGCGTGTGGGAATTCCATCATTTCTGACTACACTGGCAATGATGGGTATTGCTAAGGGTGCTGCCATGTGGATATCTGATACCGCAGCTGTGCCAATTCTTAACCAATCATATGCTTGGATTTTTGGTGGGGGTTCAATTGGACGGATACCCGTCCTATTGTTTTGGGTTTTAATTCTTGGCGCTATTGGGCATTTTGCTCTTCGTCGTACAGGATTTGGTCGCCGTGTTTTAGCTACGGGTGGTGGAGAAACTGCCGCACGATATTCAGGAATCGATACTGCACGGATCAAGTTTCGCGTTCTCGTTTTGTCATCAACCGCAGCTGCACTTGCTGGGATGTTGTATGCTGGACGTTTACAATCAGGACGCTTTCAATTGGGTGAAGGTGATGAACTTTCGGTAATAGCAGCCGCGGTTTTAGGAGGCACCAGTCTTTTTGGTGGTAAGGGCACTGTGATAGGTACAGTCGTAGGTGCAATGATGATTGGAATGATTAACAACGGCTTAATTCTTATGGGCTTAGAATATAGCCAACAACTTATTGCACGTGGTGGAATAATCATACTTGCAGTAGCACTTAGTCAAAAAAGATGAGCCATTCATAAATTTTATCTGGAGAAAATCATGAAATCTATTAAAGGCCCTGCTCTTTTTTTAGGACAATTTGTAAGCGATATTGCACCGTTTAATTCGTGGGACAGTATTACGAAATGGGCAGCTGAGTGTGGGTATATTGGTGTTCAAGTGCCTAGTTGGGCTGGAAATATTTTTAATTTGGAAATTGCCGCTAAGAGCAAAGACTATTGTGATGAGTTTAGAGGTGTGGCCTCTAGCAATGGTATTGAAGTAACTGAATTATCTTCACATTTACAGGGCCAACTTGTAGCCGTTCATCCAGCTTATGACGAAATCTTCGATGGTTTTGCCGCTGAGGCTGTACGTGGTAACCCCAAGGCAAGGCAGAAATGGGCTGTTGATCAAGTGAAAAAAGCCATCACTGCTTCTAAACATCTTGGCATCACGGAACACGCCACATTTTCTGGAGCGCTTGCATGGCCTTATATCTATCCATGGCCACAACGCCCAGCTGGGCTTATTGAAACTGCCTTTGACGAGCTGGCCAAGCGCTGGAAGCCGATATTAGATTATGCTGATGAGAATGGAGTTGATGTTTGCTATGAGATTCATCCGGGTGAAGACTTACACGACGGCAATAGTTTTGAGATGTTCCTTGAACGACTTGACGGACATAAACGTTGTAATATGCTTTATGATCCTTCTCATTTTGTGCTGCAGTGCATGGATTATTTAGACCATATTGATATTTACGCTGATCGCATTAAAATGTTCCATGTTAAAGATGCCGAATTTAACCCTACTGGTCGACAGGGCGTTTATGGTGGTTATCAGAACTGGGTTAACCGCGCTGGTCGCTTCCGCTCATTGGGTGATGGACAGGTAGATTTTGGTGCTATCTTCTCTAAAATGGCAACAATAGATTTTGATGGCTGGGCAGTTGTGGAATGGGAATGCGCTATCAAACACCCTGAAGATGGTGCGCGGGAAGGGGCAAGTTTTGTGAAAGACCATATTATTTCTATCACGCCACACGCATTTGATGACTTTGCTAATGCAGAAACAAATGTTGCTGCGAACAAACGGATATTAGGTTTGGAGGATAAATAAATGCAAAAACCTATTAGGCTGGGTATGGTAGGTGGTGGAAATGATGCCTTTATTGGTAGAGTACATCGTATAGCTGCTCGAATTGATGGCGAGTTTGAGCTTATTTCTGGTGCGCTTTCTTCGACAATTGAAAAGTCTATTGCGTCTGGCAAAGCGTTAGGCCTTTCAAAGGATCGAAACTATGGTACTTTCCAGGATATGGCTAAGTGCGAAGCGCGGCTGGCTGAAGGAATAGAGGCGGTTGTCATTGTTACGCCCAACCACATGCACTACCCAGTGGCCCGTGAGTTTCTTAAGCGAGGGATTCACGTTATTTGTGACAAGCCGCTGACTGCAACTTTATCAGAAGCAAAGAAAATGGTTGCTGCAGTTAATAAATCAGATTCACTTTTCATATTGACCCACAACTACACTGGCTATCCGATGGTGCGACAAGCGCGCGAATTGGTTGAATCTGGAGCATTAGGTAAGTTGCGGCTCGTACAAGTGGAATATGTTCAGGAGTGGCTAACTGAGCAAGTTAACAATAAGCAGGCCAATTGGAGAACTGACCCAATGCGCTCTGGAGTGGGTGGCTCAATAGGTGATATTGGCACTCATGCCTACAACCTCTCCAAGTTTGTGACTGGCCTGTCTCTAAGCCATCTCTCAGCTGACCTTGACGCTTTCGTTCCTGGGCGTCGTGTTGATGACAATGCAAATGTGATGATGCGTTTCGAAGGTGGTGCGAAAGGTATGCTGTGGTGTAGCCAAGTCGCGCCGGGCAACGAAAATGGTTTACGATTACGCGTCTACGGTGAAAGAGGTGGAATCGAATGGCAGCAAGAAAATCCTAACCACCTTTGGTATACATCTTTTGGTGAGCCAAAACGACTTTTGACCCGTGGAGGGGCTGGAACTAGCTTGACTGCGAATGCACTAAACCGAATACCTGCGGGGCATCCAGAGGGTTACCTCGAAGGTTTTGCTAACATTTACTCTGAAGCAGCACGTTCAATTCGTGCTGCGCAAGCCTGTCAACCGGTACCAAAAGACGTGTACTGTCAAGATGTAATGGATGGTATGGAGGGCATTCGCTTTATCAATGCTTGTGTTAATTCATCGTCTAGGAACTCTGCTTGGGTATCGCTCTGACTTTACAAAATGGTATTTTATTAATTTATAAATTTTTTTCTAGATTAGTTTTTAGGCATTGTCAGACAAACTTGACGTCCCATTGGTTGATCCCTAACTCTTCTTAGAATTCATAATTAGTTTCTGACTGCTCCAATACAGGCGAAGGATTGATAAACCTTACCTGATTTCGGCGACTACCAGAGTTAAACTTCCCACTTCTCAGCCACCCAGCCAAGGACAGGCACTTGCTCATCCGTCGCATGTCGCTTGTTGATATGTTTTGCTCTGCTAGGTCTGGAAAACACTTTTGGAAAGCATCCCTAATAGAGGCTTCAGTAACTGTGACCATGTTTTGTTCAATACGTTCCACCCAAGCGTCTTGCTCCAACCTTTGTTTAGCTTGGTCCCTAGCTATATCGACCACTTCTGGCATCAGCCAATATTGTTCTCCTTTGTCATAGGCATGTGCTGCAGCCGCCCATAGGCTGTCTCGATGCTCACCCAAAGTTTCTATGTCTATCGAAGTTGTCTTGACCGGAAGAAATCGGCGGTTACCTGTTTCATCGGAAAGATAGTTGTCACTATTGGTTGTACCGATGAATACGCATGTTCGAGCTATTTCAATTTCTTCACGCCCAAAAGCTGGCCTATAATTCTCACTGATTCGAGAAATGAACGCTTTGATTGTCTCAACTTCAGTCTTCCGTTTAAAATCCAGTTCAGCGAGTTCAACGCCCCATTTGCCTTTGAGGTAACTACTAGCATCTTTAGAAGCCATATGTGGCAATTGATCTCCAAAGTGTTTATCTGAAAACAATACCCTCAGCGCCGTAGACTTACCTGTCCCTTGTTCGCCTGGGCCTTATGAACGAGTTTCGATGGTGGCTCACTATTTAAAATACAATAATCCAACAGCTAAGATCATCGTTGCAGACCCTAAGCCAAAATTCTCTAAACAAGGTTTATTCCAAGAAGGTTG
>Ga0206126_10005366_pt1 | contig 11814 bp, 5 predicted proteins | sample Helgoland_Spring_5_FD_148621 | JGI IMG/M metagenome (GOLD analysis project Ga0206126, IMG submission 148621) | Pelagic subsurface seawater microbial communities from Kabeltonne, Helgoland, North Sea - Helgoland_Spring_Bloom_20160412_1 | ecosystem: Environmental > Aquatic > Marine > Epipelagic ...
GCTCCAGCTATAACTATTGATGCAGCTAATACGGGGGGTAAAACACCAGTAGGTGACGAGCTGTTCCCAAATGGTGGTTTAGAAAATGCTATTGCTAATGGTTGGAGTAAAAATTCTGAGTCTAGCTTTATCTCTAGTAAACATGGCGATAACACTGTAGCAAATATACTTAGTACGGATGGGTCCTTTCCCTACATCCAAAAGACTGTGACACTTACAGGGGGTAAGACATATTTGATGCAATATGATCTTGTAAGGTATAAATCAGGTACTCCTCGGATATCACTCACTGGTGGCGGTGGTGCTATTAGTAGTCCTGATCATACGACCACACTGGGTACAAAGAGCTATTCTTTCACTGCTTTTGCTTCAGACGCTTTTGACATGAGAGTTTCCAGGAATGGTGGAGATTGCGATTTTGATGTTGATAATGTATCATTGAAAGAAGTCGCATCAAAAAATACCGCCTCATTAAAACTTCAAGGCAATGTGACCACGATTGGTGATACTATTTCTTCAGTATCAATATCTAATAATGATACCGAATTTGCTAGTATTAATACAGTTCGTGGATATACAAATAATGAATTAGTTGGTGATACTACAATTGCTACTACGGGTGAGTTAACACTTAATGCTGGAACAGGTATTACGATTGATGGTAATAATGCAACCAATCAACCTGTACTACACATAAGTAATATGGGAGCTGGTAACGCAGGTATTGTTCTATCTAGGCCAGGGACAATCGGTTGGATTACAATTGGCAGTCGAATGGACCATGCTAGGACAACGGCCATTGCTGGTACAAACAGAAGTCTTGCATTTATAGTAAATGGTGGTTACGGAGATGGATCTTATGCGGCATTTGATTTTACCGTAGATGCTAACGGATCAAGCCGACATCCAGCAGTTATGGGTGTACGTTCTCCAAATAACAACGCACTACTATTCCAAGGAGAACAGTCTGATAGTACAGTGGTTTTCTCTGTAGATTATGATGGTAATGTTGCTACATCCGGCACAGTAGATGGTGTTGATATAGCTGCAAGAGATGCTGTATTGACAAGCACAACTACTACTGCTAACGACGCTTTACCTAAAACTGGTGGAACTATAACAGGTGATGTCACAGCTACTACTGTTAATGCTACTACTGTAGACCTAGGTGATTGGACAATTACCGAAGCATCTGGTTCTTTACTCTTTGCAACTCAAGGTGTAACTAAAATGAAACTAGATTCATCTGGTAACCTAGACGTTGTTGGTAATATTAATTCTAGTGCTTACATACCATCACCTGATGCAGTTGTAGCGTATAATGCAGATGGATTAATAGTTAATGGAAAAAATCCAGCATTAGCATTTGATTTTGTTAATGGTTATTACAGAAATAGTGGAGTTGCTAGTACATTCAGTAACAGTGTAACCCATGCTCGCGCAGGACATGCTACGATGGTAGACTCAGATGGTCTTCTCAAATGGGCGCCACATAACATTTTACCTAGGTCTGAAGAGCTAAATCGGTGGTCTCAAGCAGGAGCTGGTTCTATTGTTGTAGACAATGCTGTTGCTCCAGATGGGACAACCACGGCGGCTACACTTACAATTAGCTCTCTTAACCTTCATAGGTATATTCTTTCTTCTGCCACATATACTGCAGGAGATAAAATTACATTTTCCTTCTGGGTAAGAAGCGACACTGTAACGACACTACCGTTTGGGATTAATGGTGGGACAAATGGAGCTAACAATTATATATTTAGTGATGTTGCAGTAACAAGCACTTGGCAATTAGTTGAGTTTGAATTTACAGTTTTAGGCAGTGACGCTTCGCTTTACTATATAATTGGAAAACAAAATACCAACCCTACAAATTGTCAATTAGGTGACGTAGAAATCTGGCATCTACACACCTACCGAAGTGACTTAGGTGGAATGGTAAACAACTCAGCAACAGGCAACAGCTACGTCCCAACAACAAGCTCTCCTGTTTATGCACCAAGAGTTGGACATCACGTTTACAATGGTACTGCTTGGGTAAACGAAGGCATCCTCCATGAGAGCGAAGCTAGGACTAACTTGGCATATCCTTCAGATATTAGTGGTGGTAGTTGGGCTGGCGAGATATGGGCTAACACGACAAGGGCAGATTGGAACGGCATACCAAATGGGGCTGTGCGGATTAACACTAACGCGACAGGCACTGGTAATAGGATTTATAATCTATCCTTTGCTACAAGTGGTGCTGGTACTCATTGTTTATCTTTCTATTACAAGTCGGGTTCAACTGTTCCATTTCTTCACGTGAGATATAATACTTCACCTGACATAATTGGGGTATGTATTAACACGTCAAATGATGTACTGACTACAGGGCATTATGATGGCACGGTTGTTTCGACTGCATTTCTTACCCAAGGTGTAGTTGATGTAGGTGGCGGATGGCGTAGGTTTTACGGAACACTCTCAGAAAACGATAACTCTCGTGGTCATGCCTTACTTTTCTACCTATCTACAAGTGCGACTACTACAAGTACATCATTTGGTTCTGTAGAAACTATTGACCTAGCAGGGGTACAGTATGAACAAGGCTCAACACCATCAAGCTACATCCCAACATCAGGTTCAGCAGTAACAAGGGCGGCTGAGACACTAACAGTCCCTGTAGCTAACCTACCTTATCCTACACCTGTTGAGACTACAGGCACTGAGCTGGTTACTAATGGTACGTTTGATAGTAACACAAATAATTGGACTGCTTTTAATTCCGCATTATCTGTGGACTCTAACAGATTAAAAATTGTTAACGATGGAATCTTTGGGTCAGCAACCCACCAATTCACTACTGTCTCAGGTAAATTATATTTAGTTACAGCTGATTTAATTCATGGCGGCGCTGTCGACGGTAGAATACTCATCAATGAAGGACAGTTTGGTGGAGCTTTGTATAATAGCTTAGATGCTATGGCATCATTCGATAAAACATATTCAATTGTTTTTAAAGCGGTTAGTCACCTCACTAACATAGTTCTCCAAAATTCTTTTGGTACTTCTGGAGGTCTTGGTAGTACTGGAGATTTTAACTTTTGGGATAATGTATCCATCAAAGAAATCAACCCTCTCGCTTTGTCTATCCAGATGGACGGCAAGATGACTTATGCTGAAGATGGTGGTAATAACACAGCCTTGCCGTGGCGTTGGAGGCTAGATTCAAGTAACATCCTCTACAACACAATTTCAACGGCAGGTACTAGAACAGGCCAACCAAGGTTCATACAACAACAGGCAACTTCTGGCTATGATGAGGTTATTGGCGCAAACAATGTTTACAGCCCAAACATTAACGTACCATTCAACTTTGCTGGTCGTTATGGCTCTACGTTCATCAATGGTGCGCACGAAGGCACACTACTAACAGCTAACACAACCCCTACGGCTCTCCCTGACTTGTCATCTACTAACTTAGAACTTGGCTACATCTTTATGGGTACAATCGGACAGTTCCGTGTGTGGGATGAAGACATAGGCGACACTGGTATAGCGAGTGCTTCATTATGATTTTATTTAAAGGAAAAACTCAATGGCATTAAAAAGTAATGGAGTAACGCAGGTACCTGATGGATTGGGTACGCCTGGCCAAGTGTTAAAAGTAAATTCTGCTGGTACTGCTGGAGAGTGGGGAAGTATTGCAGCATCAGATAATAGTAAATTACCACTAACTGGTGGCACTCTTACAGGGGATGTTCTGTATAATGATAACATCAAGGCTAAGTTTGGTACTGATTCAGATTTGCAGATTTATCATGATGGTACTAATGGCTATCTAAAAAATGATACAGGCGCCTTGCAAATTTATGGGGATCAAGGTTATGCTGCTATAAATGTAGCAGCTGGTTATGGAAGCAAAGTTAGTCTACATCACGGAAACTCAACAAAGCTTTTTACCGACAACAGTTATGGCGTGGTCATGCAGTATGGAGCAATGTTTGGACATGGCGGGGATACTATCTTAGAAAACTTTCAAAACGGTACTTCTAGTCAAAGGTACTTTCAAGCAAGAAATACTTTCCAAGGTGGAATTACAGACGGTTCGATATTTGGTGGAATGTCGTTCCGCCATACTCGCTATGATGCTACTCCTGGTATTACAGGTTATATAAGAGGTGTTGCAAACGGTACTAGCGGTAATATGAATTTAGAAATTATTACTGGTACAGCGGGAAGTTTAACACAAAAAGTCTTAATTAAAGATGCTGGTGTTGATATTACTGGTGATCTCCAATTAAACTCAACTAAAAAAATTATATTTGATGATTTCAGGCAATATATTAAAGGTACAGCAAGTCTTTTTGGCACTGCTGTTACTATGGAAATTGGTACAGGAGGAACTCCTACTATATCAGCTACGCATGCTGGTAACGTTGGTATAGGCACATCTACTCCTAACACGAAACTAGATGTGGCCGGTGACATAACGGTATCTGGCACAGTAGATGGTCGTGATTTGGCTGCTGATGGTATTAAGTTAGATGGTATAGAAGCAGGTGCTACAGCCGGTGGTAGTGGTAGTGGTGGTGGAATTACAACAGGAAAAGCTATAGCAATGGCTATGGTATTTGGATAAGGAGAATATAAAATGACAGCACCAAATATAGTCAATGTGACGAGTATTTATGGTAAAACAATTGGGCGGGTTTTAGATACTAATCTATCTACAGCCGTATTAACGTGCCCCACAGATAAAGTTTTGAAAATTAACAGTATAATTGTTGCAAATGTAGATGGATCAGCGGCCGCAGATGTTACAGTCTCTTATTATGATTCGTCAGTACCCAACAATACCAAATTGGCACATACTATTTCAGTTCCAGCGGATGCAACGCTAGTTGTTATATCAAAAGATACATCAATATATCTTAACGAGAGTGATACGATTAGAGCTGGCGCGAGTGCAGCAAATGATCTGCACATTTTAATCTCGTATGAAGAATTAGACGACGCGTAATAATGGGATTCTACAGCTATAATGGTGGGTATGTGGGTACAGGCTCAGTAGTCGTAAAGGGTGGTGTGTTTGATATAACAAAATCATTTACCGCTGGGGATTTTCTGCCTGCTGGACAGCTTGAGTTTACATCACCTGGAAGCCAATCGTGGGTCGTACCTTTTGGTATTACCGCAATTTCGGTGGTCGCGGTTGGTGGTGGTGGTGGTGGGTCTGCAACTACGTTTCACAACAACGACGGGGGCTTTTCCGGTGGTGGTGGTGGTGGTGGGGGGCTAGCATGGAAAAATAATATTGCAGTTTCTGCTGGAGAAGTCCTGACTTTTGAAGTAGGTGCAGCTGGATTAGGTGGTACATATGATGTTAATTCTAACACTGGTAATGACGATGCAACATCTGGTGGAAATTCGGGTATTCTAAGAGGAACCACAGTTCTTATTAGAGGTTCTGGTGGTACTAGAGGAACATACAATTCTACTGCTATAGCTGCGGGTGGAGGATTTACTGGTGATGGTGGCGGCGCAGGTGGAAATGGTGGCGGTGGACAAAGTGGTCACGAATCTGGCGGCGGAGGTGGTGCTGGCGGATATTCGGGAACTGGCGGAAATGGTGGAACTGGCAATAGTGGAATCGCTAGCGCAGGCTCAGGCGGCGGAGGTGGTGGTGATAAGGGTGTAAATAACTTTTTGTCTAAAGTACTTTCCGGTGGTGGAGGTGTAGGTATCTACGGTGAGGGTGCAAGTGGCGCAGGTGCATCTAGTAGTTCCACTAGTGGTAATCTCGTGAATGGAGGATTTCCCGGGTCAGGGGGTACATATAAAAACTTTGGGGGTGGTGGTTCTGGTGCTGAAGATGACTCTCCCGCCGATGCTGGAGATGGAGGGCCTGGAGTTGTTCGAATTATCTGGGGGGATCAATATGTCACCAGAGCGTTTCCAAATACAAATACAGGAGATTATTAATGATACGTAATGGTGGTATTGTGGGGTCTATGAATAGTTCCGGTAGACATCGCGCGAGTGGTGTGTGGGATACATTTGATAACTATAACAATGAGAAAATGGGTACTTGGCCAGAGAAGCCAACTGTTGAAGATGTGACGTTTTCTGGTTACGCTTTCAATTCTAATAAGGAATGGTATGAGAGACACAAAAAAGTTGTCACTTTTTCTTTTAGAGATCTGTACGAGGATACCACATTTTATATATCTTATACCATCACAACTGGGGAGAGCCTTTCAACTCTTGCTCGTAAACCAACATCTTTTACTGCAACTGTTGGTTCTGGAACTGGATCTGTAGAAATTGAACCACTGGGAATTCTTGATGCATCAAAGTCTACAATGAAGTTTTACTTTGAAATTAAGCGAGGATCTACGTCAGGTGAAGTTTTTTATACAAGTGAGACGTTTAATGTACCGGCAGTGCAGTTAGGTGGTTCTTCCCAATCGATTGGTGTGACGGAATTGCAAAGCACGTATACTTCTACATGGACCATTTCGAATCTTGGGCGCAGCACGACTTCAACGTTTTCAGTTACGAAAAGTGGCACTGCCACGGAAGGTGTTGATTACTATGCAACACTACCCCCCATTTTTAATACTGGCCCCTCTGAGCACATCTCGCAATCATTTTCCATTATGCACGGAATAACGACGTTTCAAGATTTGATAACAGAGGGGACAGAATTTGCAAATTTTGAAATATCTGGTGACACAAACAATCGATTGTTTGAAATAAATTATTTTATAGGAGATGATTCCTTGACTCCTAATATCACATCTGTAACTCCAAACACAACAAGTGCCACAGAAGGTGATATAATAACATTCACGGTAACCGATTCACTCAACCAAACTGATTCTGACGCTGGGCCACTATATTATTCTCTGAATGGAGTTCAAGCTGCTGATGTAGACTCTTTAAACGGTTCCTTTACAATGACTAGTGGGTCTGGAACATTTGTCGTTAAACTTATAGCAGATGGTGTAGCAGAAGGTGAGAGCTTTACCGCCTCAGTTAGACATGGTAGTGTTACAGGAAGCTTGTTGGGCACATCACCCTCAATTTCAATTACAGATGCAGCTATTCCATTGGGTGAAAGTTTAACAACTGCCTTCTATTCAGTAGCTGAGTTTCAAACTCCCGGCCAAGGAAATAACGTGATTGATAATTATAGTGTAAGTGAGGTAGCCCAAGATTACAATGGAGATGGTAGACTATATCTAGTACAAAAAGCGACAAATGGAGATGGGAACTATGGTTGGAGAAACGATGTGCCGATTGGGTGCATTCAAGTTATAGACGTCAATGGTTTTACAGTCAATGAGCAATGGTGGTTTGGTGATATGAATAGCGACCAGGGTTGGACAACCCACCGCGGTGAATACAACTTTGGCGCTGTTGGATCTGGTGTTAATATTACTCCAAACCAAGCTTCTGCAAACTACGATTACCCCGCCTCCACTCATATCAACAATTCGAGCTATAATGGTGGGTTCCACATGAAGAGTAATGGGACAGGTTCATCTGGTACAGGTGCAAAAGATGGGATTGGTGAGCCTACAGGCCCCATGCCCCTAGGTCTGGCTTCTGTACCTCAATTATTAGGTTCATATTTTATGTATAAAGAACAGAGTGGTGGTGATACTCAATTTCCATTTAATAAAGCTTCGTTGTGTAGGAGTCCGGTTAGAACATGGACAGCGGGAGAAACAATTCGTATAGCATATGTGATAGGAAACTTGGGGGGTACCTGGATTCCAACAGACACTCTCTTTTTTGGTATACAATAAGCAATATAACACAAGAAAGGTGAACTATGCTTTATTCATATAAAGGTAATTATCCAAAACAACTTCCTGATAGAATCCGTCTATCGGATAGATCAACAAGAACAGACAAGTCAACGTTTACTGATGGTCAAATATTAGATGCTGGTTATGTTGCGGTAGACAATAAACCAGCGTATAACGCAAGTATAGAGAAGGTTGAGTGGAATACTACTTCTATAACGTGGGACACGATCTCATTAAACGAGCAAGAGGTCACGTTAAACATTGCACAGCAATGGGTTGGTATACGTGAAGAGCGAGATGGCTTATTACAATCGATGGATCATATCGTTCAGGTTGCACTTGAATCTGGTGAGCCTATTTCAGAAGAACTGCGTACATATCGTCAAGCCTTACGAGATATCCCTCAAACACACGATAGCCCCAATAATATTACATGGCCCGAACTACCAGATGATTAATTGTTATAAATAACACAAAGAAGCCAATCAGGGGAGAGTGAACCGTATGGCCACGCAGAAGAAATTTGTCGTTAAGAACGGCCTTATAGCATCCGACTTATCCTATCCCACATCTGATGGGACCGCTAATCAACCTTTGGTTACAGATGGTGCTGGTAATCTATCATTTAGTACTGCTGGTACAGCTGAAACCCTTACATTTACTGGGAAGAATACAACAGGCAGTACTATTGCTAAAGGCACTGTTGTCTATGTCAGCGATCTAAGTGGTAATACACCTGAAATAAGTCTCGCTCGAGCAAACAGTAGTTCCACTATGCCAGCATTTGGTTTAGTGACTGCTGACATTGGTAATAATAATAATGGTGCTATAGACACATTTGGATCATTAAGAGGTTTAAATGTAGCCAACTTTGGCGAAACTGGGATTACATTTGCTTTAGGTGATACTTTATATGTCAGTGCATCTGAGGCAGGTAAGCTGACAAATGTTCCACCAGCAGGTGAAGCTAATCTAATTCAAAACATTGGTAAAATTGAACGAGCTACACCAACCACTAATATGACTATTAAAGTTGGTGGCGCGGGAAGAACAAACGCTACGTCAGCATTGAATGATGGCAATATCTTTATTGGAAATAGCTCTAATCAATCTTCTACTGCAGCTCTTAACACATCTATTGTACCAGAAGGTTCTAATCTTTATTATACAGACGCTAGAGCAGATGCAAGGGTAGCGTTAATTGTAGATGCTGCTCCAAGCACATTAGATACCTTAAATGAATTAGCTGCAGCACTCGGAGATGATGCTAACTTTAGTACAACCGTTACAAACAGTATTGCTACTAAGTTGCCATTAGCTGGTGGCACTATAACAGGTGATGTATCTTTCACTGATGGTAATAAAGCTGTATTTGGTACTGGGTCCGATTTACAGATTTATCACACTGGTGGTACGTCTGTAATTAATGATGTAGGAACTGGAAGATTATTTATTGGTGGTTCTCCTGGGGTTGACATTGGTGCACCTGAAATTGACGAGTATTATATTAGAGCATATAATGATGGTGCTGTTGAATTATACTATAATAATGCTAAGAAGCTTGAAACAACATCAACAGGTATAGATGTAACAGGTCGGATTATAGCAGACGGCCGCCTCACAGTGCAAGGCACGTCAAGCGCTGGGATAAGTGACATTTCTTATGGTTCATACGGCGGTGGTGCTTGGATAAATAGTCCTTCTGGAACTAACGCCTTCTTGGCTGTAGGTGGAAGTGGAGTTCTTAAATGGAAGGCCGGCGGTATTGACGTACTGGGCTACGCTAGATTTGCTGACAACAACAAAGCCATGTTCGGTACTGGTTCTGACCTACAGATTTACCATGATGGGTCTAATAGTTATATAGATGATGCTGGCCAAGGTGTTCTTGCAATTCGTTCTAATAGTGTTAGGCTTCAGAAGTACACTGGTGAAGAAATGGTTCAGGCAGATGCTGACGGCGCCGTAATTCTATATCATAATAATGTAGTTAAATTTGCCACAACAGCTACAGGTATAGATGTAACAGGTACTACAACAACCGATCAATACTTATATGTTAATAGTCCTAACGGAACACAGCTTCAGCTACGTTCAGAAGATGCATATACTACTTTAGGCGTTGGAAATAGAAATCTTAATATTTCTGCTAATAGAACTATATTTTTAGATGATGCTTTTGCAGAAGTAATGAGAATTAATGATGATGGTAAAGTTGGTATTGGGACATCTGCACCTGCGACTGCTCTGCATGTTAGAGGTACAGCATCAACAGTAGGAGCTACTCGTTCTGTAGTTACTCTTACAGATGATACTGCGATGGGAATAAATGTTGGTAGTGGTGTTGCGTTTAGAGGATTATATACTTCAGCAGGTGCAGAAGCTAATTATGGTGGAATTTTTGCTGGTAAAGCAAATGCAAACTCTGGTAACGCAAATGGATATCTATCTTTATCATACTCTGCTAGTGGTACATTAACCGAAGGTATTCGTATTAGTGAAACTGGTAAAGTTGGTATTGGTGACTCCACACCAACTGCAAATGGATTAACTCTTTTTAGTTCAGTTACAGGAGCGGTAAGACTAAATTTACATATTGGCGGCACTGGTACTGTGCCAAACTCAGGCAGTTATAATACAATATCAAACAACAATCACGGTGATATATTAATTTCGTCTAACGCTTATATAAACGGTAGCGGGAATCCTGTTATAACATCTAATCATGCTAATATGGGTGGAACAGGTATAAAAATTTCTGGTGCAAATGGATCACATGATATTAAATTTTACACTTCAAATGCAGCCTCTGTAAGAGGAACTGAACTAACAAATACAGAACGGATGACCATTAGTTCAACAGGCAATGTGGGTATTGGTACAAGTTCTCCAGCAGTTAATTTACACATACAAAGCGGTGGAACTCCACAAGTCCGTATTCAAGATACAGACGGAACAAACCAATTTACTACTATTGCTCATAATAATGGGCTAACTACCTTTAATTCTAGGAATAATACTGCTAGTGGCTCTATAGCATTTAGAGGAATCAACTCTAATGCTGAATTTGTGCGCATAGACGCATCAGGCAACGTTGGTATTGGTACAGCTACACCTAGCACGAAACTAGATATTTCAACATCTGGTGCTGATGGTATTACTTTAAATGCAGATACTGTTACTGCAACAGCTTCTAGTAGATTATTCTTTAATAACGGAACTGCAGGAAAAGCTGTTGGTTTATTCAACTCATTTAATGCATTAAGATTTACAGTTCTAGCTACACCTGGAACAAGTACAGGTACTGAAAAAATGCGGCTTACCGAAGCTGGATTTCTAAGTCTTGGTGGACATGCTCCAGCAACAGTATTAGATATTGCCAACGTGGGTGGTGCTCACGGACTTGCTCTAAATGCAGATGCAAACAATGCCACACTTTCTAGTAGATTATTCCTTAATAATGGAACAGCTGGTAAAGCAATTTCTATAATGAATAATGGAAATAATCTTTCTATATCAACTGCTGCTACACCAGGATCAGGTTCTGGATCTGAGAAAGTTAGAATATTAGAAAATGGTAATGTTGGTATTGGTACAACTAACCCTACATTTACTGTAGGTACAGGGTTAGTCATAAACGGCGGCACTAATCAGGCTCGTTTAGCGTTGAAGAATGATTCTACAGGTGATAACTCAACCGATGGATTCCAGATTGTTGTTACTAGTGGTAGTGGCTCTAACGGAGGCCAAGCAATTTTAGAGCAACGTGAAAACAACATAATAGCTTTTAAGACAAACGGCTCAGAAGCTATGCGTATCTTACCATCAGGTAATGTGGGTATTGGTGAAGTTAATCCTTTACATCCGTTGCATGTTGATGGCACAATATACTCTACAAATAATATCCAATTAAACTCAACTAAACAAGTGTTGTTTGGAAATGGTAATCAATATATTAAAGGTACAAATGATACTTCTATAGAAATTGGTACAGGAGGAACTGCTACTA